>Ga0307377_10000611_pt1 | contig 46985 bp, 41 predicted proteins | sample TR3MG_FD_202535 | JGI IMG/M metagenome (GOLD analysis project Ga0307377, IMG submission 202535) | Soil microbial communities from Risofladan, Vaasa, Finland - TR-3 | ecosystem: Environmental > Terrestrial > Soil > Coastal area > Acid sulfate soil | place: Finland: Risofladan, Vaasa | collected...
CTCCCCCCCGCTCCCCCTTGCCAACTCCCGCGTTCTGTGCTACAGTAGCACCCTGTGGCATTCTGGCGGAGGGTTCCATGACAGTCCGGCCTGTGTTCACCCATCCCTGGGACGTCTCACCGTCCGAGGCGATGGACATCCAGCGCCAGTTGCGCGGACGGGTGCGCGTCGAGCCGCTCGACCACCCGCCGGAGGTCGTCGCCGGGGTAGACGTCAGCGTGAAAGGCGCGGAGGCCCGCGCCGCGGTCGTGTTGCTCTCGTACCCCGATCTGTCCCCCTTCGAGGTGTCCACAGCCGTGCAGCCCGTCTCGTTTCCCTACCTGCCGGGCCTCCTGGCCTTTCGCGAGGGCCCGGTCGTCCTGGCAGCCCTCGAGCGGCTGCACGACCGGCCCGACGTGCTGATATTCGATGCCCAGGGGCTGGCGCACCCCCGCCGCATGGGGCTGGCCGCCCACCTGGGGGTCTTGCTCGACCTGCCCGCCGTGGGCTGTGCCAAGTCCTGCCTGTGCGGGACCTACGTGGAGCCGGGCGAGCGCAGGGGCAGTTGGAGCCCGCTCGTGGATGAGGGCCAAGTGATCGGCGCGGTCGTACGCACCCGCGACGGCGTCCAGCCGTTATACGTGTCCGTCGGGCACCGGGTGGACCTGGAGACGGCCGTGGCGTTGGTGGTGCAGTGCGCCAGCCGCTACCGCCTGCCGGAGCCTACGCGCTGGGCGCACCGCGCGGCCAGCGGCGAGAGACTCTCACGGATTACGGATTACGAATTACGAATTACGGATTACGAATTACGGATTACGGACCATGGATCACACTGATGAGTACGAGAATGGCATTGCGCGTGCCGTGGCGTTGATCCAGGAATCCCGCTACACGGTGGCCCTCACGGGCGCCGGCATCAGCACCCCCTCCGGCGTCCCCGACTTCCGTTCGCCGGGGAGTGGCCTGTGGGAGCGCGTGGACCCCATGCAGGTGGCCTCCATCTACGCCTTTCGGCGCACCCCCGAGACCTTCTACGGCTGGTTCCGGCCACTACTCATGACTATCCTGACGGCCGAACCCAGCCCCGGCCACCGCGCCCTGGCGGAACTGGAGTCGGAGGGCTGGCTGAAGGCGGTCATCACCCAGAACATTGACGACCTGCACCAGCGGGCCGGCTCCCACGAGGTGCTGGAACTGCACGGCCACCTGCGGGAAGTGGTCTGCATCAGTTGCTATCGTGTCGTGCCCAGCCAGGAACTGATAGACACCTTCGTCTCTACCGGCCAGGTGGCTCGCTGCAGCGCGTGCGGCGGCCTGCTCAAGCCCAACGCCGTGCTGTTCGGGGAGCAGTTGCCCATCCAGGTCGTCAACCGCGCCCTGGTGCACGTCCGCCAGGCCGACCTCATGCTCATCGCCGGGTCGTCGCTCGAGGTCGTGCCGGCCTCCCAGTTGCCGCTCCTCGTCCGGGAGCACCTGGGGCGCTTGATCGTCGTCAACCTGATGCCCACGTACGTGGATGAGATCGCCGACGTGGTCATCCACGCCGACGTGGCGGAGATTCTGCCGCGCATCGCGCGGGCTTGTGTAGGAGGGTAGGACAACGGTGCGTCAAGATCCCAGGCAACGAAAACGAGATGGAAAACGGGTCGCCCGGCTGGAGCGGCTGATTGAGGTCAGTCGCGCGCTCAACTCCACGCTCAGCCTGCGCCCCCTGCTGCACGACATCGTCGTGGCGGCGCAGGAACTCACCGATACTGAAGCCTGTTCCATCATGCTGGTAGACCGCAACAGCGGCCTGTTGTACTTTGAGGAGGCGACCAACCTGACCGGCATACGCTCGATCGTCGTCCCCATGGAAGGGAGCGTCGCCGGCTGGGTCGTCAAGACCGGTGAGCCGGTCGTGATCGCCGATGCGCGTAGCGACCCTCGCTTTTACCGCAAGGTGGACGAACAGTCCACCTTCGTCACCCAGTCCATCCTGGCCGTCCCCATGATCGCCCGCGGCAACGTGATCGGTGTGCTGGAGGCGATCAACAAGAGGAATGGGGTGGCCTTCACTGACGAGGACGTCGAATTGCTGGCCGTGGTGGGCGACCAGGCGGCTGTGGCGGTGCAGAACGCCCTGCTCTTCCAGCAGTCTGACCTGATCGCCGAGATCGTGCACGAGATGCGCACACCCCTCACCTCCATCATCGCCTACGCTGAACTGATCCAGCGCTCGGAGACGCCAATGGAGCAGCGCTCCCAGTTTGCGGACATCATCCGGCGCGAGGCCGAGCGCATCAACGAGGTGACCAAGAACTTTCTGGAACTGGCCCGCCTGGAATCGGGCCGCGCCTCCTTGGCCCGCGACCCGGTCTACCTGACCACCGTGATCCACATGGCGGTCAACGTGATGAGGCCGCAGGCGGACGCGAAACCGGTCCGCATCCTGGTGGACGTCCCTCCCACGCTGCCCCCCGTCATGGGGGATGCCCAACGCCTCCACCAGGCCTTGCTCAACCTGCTGAGCAACGCGGTCAAGTATTCTCGCCCGGGCGACAGCATCACTGTCAACGCCAACTGCGAGGGCAACCGCTTGGCCGTCAGCGTGGCCGACACCGGCCCGGGCATCCCCGCCGAGGCCCTGCCCCGCCTCTTCGAGCGCTTCTACCGCGTGCCGGGCGCCGAGAGGCAGGCCCTGGGGACCGGCCTGGGGCTCTCCATCACGCGCCAGATCATCGAGGTCCACGGAGGTGAGATCCACGCCGCCAGCGAGGAGGGGCGAGGTACCATCTTCACCTTCACGCTGCCGGCGGGGTGTCCTCAAGCATGAGCAAACTCGAAACCTGTGACCTGCGGTTGTACTATGGCGATTTAGAGGCGCTGCAAGGCATCTCGATGCACGTCGAAGAACGGCGCATCACCGCCCTCATCGGCCCCTCGGGTTGCGGCAAGTCCACCTTCTTGCGCTGTTTCAACCGCATGAACGATACGATCCCCGGCGCGCGGGTCGCGGGTCAGGCACTGCTCGACGGCCAGGACATCTACGCGCCGGACGTGGACGTGGTCGAGCTGCGCCGCCGCATAGGCATGGTCTTTCAGCGGCCCAACCCCTTTCCCCAGTCCATCTACGACAACGTCGCCTTCGGCCCACGGGTGCTGGGGTTGGTACGCGCCGCGCCGCCGTGGAACAGGCGGCGCTGGCACGGCATGCGCGAGCGGGCCGGGCTGGATGAGATCGTGGAGCAGAGCCTGCGCGCCGCCGCCCTGTGGGAGGAGGTCAAGCACAAACTGCGCTCCGCCGCCCTCGACCTCTCGGCCGGCGAGCAGCAGCGGCTGTGCATCGCGCGGGTGCTGGCCGTCAAGCCGGAGGTCATCCTGATGGACGAGCCCTGCTCTGCGCTCGACCCGGCCGCCACGCTGCGCATCGAGGACCTCATGCGGGAACTGCAAGAGCAGTACACCATCGTCATCGTCACCCACAACATGCAGCAGGCCGCCCGCGTCTCCGACTACACCGGCTTCTTCTGGCTGGGCCGGCTGGTGGAATATGACCAGACCGCCAAAATCTTCACCCGCCCGGCACAAGAGTTGACTGAGGATTACGTGACCGGCCGCATGGGATAGTTCGATTGCGGATTGCGGATTGCGGATTGCAGATTGCAGATTGCGGACTGCGAGTCACGTTTCACGTTTCACGTTTCACGCACCAAGCATCACGGATTACTGCGGGAGTCAGATATGACGAAGGCCAGGGAGCTGTTCGATCGAGGATTGGCCGAGCTGCGCGACCGCATCCTGGAACTCGGGACCATGGTCGAGACGGCCATCAGTCAAGCGTTCCGCGCGCTCCGCGAGCAGGACCGGGAGATCGCCCGCCAGGTGATCGCCGGAGATGAGCAGATCAACGCCCGCCGCTACGACGTGGAGGAGCGCTGCCTGCGGCTGATCGCCACGCAGCAACCCACCGCCCGCGACCTGCGGGCCATCGTCGCCGCCATCCACATCGTCACCGAACTGGAGCGCATCGGCGACTATGCCAGCGGAATCGCCGAGCTGGCCATCCGCCTGGCCGGCCAGCCCTTCCTCAAGCCGTTGATTGACCTCCCCCGCATGGCCCAGATTGACCAGGAGATGGTCTGCGCCAGCCTGGAGGCGTACCTGGCATACGATCCAGAACTGGCGTTCAACACGGCCAGGCGGGACGCCGAGATTGACCAGTTGGACGACCAGATCTATCGCGAGCTGCTCACCTACATGCTGGACGACCCCCAGACCATCCCTCGTGCCACCTACCTGCTGTGGGTCTCGCACAAACTGGAGCGCATCGCCGACCGCGTCACCAACATCTGCGAGCGGGTCGTCTTCATGACTACCGGTGAGGTCAAAGAATTCGAGTTCTGAGCGTGACATGAGGCTCTGGAGTAAAGCATAATGCGGATCGTGATTGGCGCGGACCACGCCGGCTATGAGCTGAAACAGCAGATTGCCAGGTATCTCCTCGCCCAGGGCCACCAGGTGCAGGATTTGGGGACGCATGGCCCGAAGAGGGTGGATTACCCCGACTTTGCTGTGCTGGTAGCCCGGGCCGTGGTCGCCGGCGAGGCGGAACGGGGCATCCTCATCTGCGGCACCGGGATCGGCATGAGCATCGCCGCCAACAAGGTGCGGGGTGCGCGCGCCGCCGTGTGCACCGACTGCTACATGGCCCGCATGGCGCGCCAGCACAACGACGCACGCATCCTCTGCCTGGGGGGGCGCGTGCTTGGACTCGGATCGGCCCTCGACGTCGTGGAGGTCTTCCTCCGCACCGACTTCGTCGGCGGCCGCCACGCGCAGCGCGTGGACAAGATCAGCGCATTGGAGCGAAAGGAGTGACACTATGCGTAAGGGATCAATCATCGGGGCTCTCTTTCTCATCGTGCTGGGTGCTTACCTGCTGCTAGGGGAAATGGGCATCGCTATCCCCAGTTGGGAAGTCATCTGGCCAGTGTTCGTCTTTGCCGGCGGGTTGGCTTTCCTGGCCAACTACCTTCTCGGCGGGCGGCGTGACCCCGGGCACGTCTTCCTGGGCGTGGCCGCCATGCTCGTCGGGATCGTGTTCTTCTTCGTCACGTTTGGCCCGCTGGAATACGGTGACCTGCGCACCTGGTGGCCGGTGTTCGTCCTTATCGGCGGAGTCGCCTTCTTGTGCCAATGGATCGCCGCGGGCTTTCGCGACTGGGGCGCGCTCTTCCTGGGGTTGGTGGCGCTGGTGGTCGGCGGAGTGGGGCTGGCCATCACGCTGCAGTGGCTGGGACCGCAGACCGCCCAACTCCTGCCCCAGTTGTGGCCGCTCCTGGTGGTCCTGGTGGGGCTGATGCTACTCCTGCGCGGCTTGTTCGGCAAGCGCTCGTAGCACATGCTGATCGGCATTGACGCCAGCCGCGCCATCGTCCCCTCGCCGACCGGCACCGAGTTGTACTCCCGGCGGCTCATCCAGGCGCTGCTGGCGCTCGCCAGCCCCCATCGCTTCCGGTTCTACGTGCGGAGTGCGCCACCTGCCGGCCTGTTCCCATCCGTCAATCCTCCCAATCGGCCGGCCGGCCCGTTCCCATCCACCAATCCTCCCAATCCGTGTTCTATCGCTGAGCTGCGCATCATCCGTTGCCGTCGCCTGTGGACCCACCTGGGCCTCTCGTGGGAGATGGCGCGCCGCCCGCCGGACGTCCTGTTCGTCCCGGCCCACGTCCTGCCCCTCGTCCACCCGCGGGTGAGCCTGGTCACCGTCCACGACCTGGGCTACCTGTACTTTCCGGAGGCGCACCCTTTTCACCAGCGCTGCTACCTTGACCTCTCCACCCGCTGGAGTGCGCGGGCGGCGGCCCACCTCCTGGCCGACTCGGCCGCCACGCGGGCCGACCTGGTGGCCCGCTACGGCGTCCCGGCGGACAAGGTCACGGTCGCCTGGCCCGGCCGCGACGAAACGCTCGTCCCGCTGCGCGACCCGGTGGCGATCGAGCAGGTCAAGGCGCGCTACGGCATCGCCGGCGACTACTTCCTCTACCTGGGCACCCTCCAGCCGCGCAAGAATTTGGCCCGCATCATTGCCGCCTTCGCGTCGCTACAGTCGCAGGCCGTGCTGGTCCTGGCCGGCAAGCGGGGCTGGCTGTACGAAGACCTGTTTGCCCAGGTGCGCCGTATGGGCCTGGAGGGACGGGTGCTCTTCCCCGGCTACGTCCCCGACGAGGACAAGGCCGCCCTGTTGAGCGGGGCGCTGGCCTTCGTCTTTCCCTCGCTGTACGAGGGGTTCGGGCTGCCCGTGCTGGAGGCGCAGTCCTGCGGCTGCCCGGTGGTCGCCAGCACCACCTCCAGCCTGCCCGCAGTGGCGGGCGACGCGGCCCTGCTGGTGGACCCCGGCGACGTCGCCGCCATCGCCGTCGCCATGGGCCGCCTGGCCGCCGAGCCTGCCCTGCGCCAGGCCTTGGTCGAACGCGGCTTCGCCAACGTGCGCCGTTTCTCCTGGGCGGCCTGCGCGCGGACGGTCATGGACGTGCTTGAACAGTATGCCGCAGAGCGCCCTTCTCCCCTCTCCCTGAATAGGGAGAGGGGCCGGGGGTGAGGGTGGGTCTGTCCCACACTCGCAACCTATGGTATAATCTGCTCTGTCTATGGAAGAGAACCCTCACTCCGTGACTCCGTACCTGGCCTCGGGCGACTTGGTCCGCCTGCAGGGCCGCTTGACCCACCCGCTCACCTGGCTGGGGCCGGCGTGGGCCACCTGGTGCGGCGTCGTCGCCTCGGGCGGCTATGGCTGGCGGGGCGCTGACTGGCTGCGCCTGCTCCTGCTCATCCTGCTGGTGGATGGGGGCTGGGGCACACTGTGGACGGCCCTGGCAACCACCGACTGGGCCGCCGCGATACGCCGCTGGCGCCCATGGCGCGCCAGCGCGCCACTGGCTGCGCTCCCCTATGCGCTGCCCGGTTCGCCCGGCGACCGGGCGTCCCGCTGGCTGGGGCAGGTGCGCGCCTGGTGGCGGGAGGCCTTCTGGCCCGCCTGCGGCGGATCGCTCTCGGCCATCGCCGTCGCCCTGCTCGTGACCGCCGTCCTGAGCGCATTGCTGGGGGTGCCGATCGTGCTCTTGAGTGCGGCGGCTCTGGCTGTCATGCAACTGGGTTCTGTATGGGAGGGCGGCCGGGGCACCGTCGCCCCCGGCTGGGACGCCGTCGTCGCCGTGGCGCTGCCGTGGCTGGCCGGGCACGCCGCCTGCGGGTCGCTGACGTGGCCGTCGGCGCTGCTCGGCCTGGCATTCGCCCTGGCCTGGGGACTGGCCTGGCAGGCCGCCGTGCGCTGGAAACGCGCGCTGGGGCTCGGCGCCCAGTTCCTGGCCGCCGCCCTCCTCGTCGCGCTCCGCCATCCCCTGGCGGCGGGAACCCTCCTCTTATTGCTCGTCCCGCAACTGGCCTTCGCCCCGTGGCTGGAGCGCGGCCAGCCTGCCCCCTGGTACGTGCGCTACACCCGGCCCTGGTTGATGGCGGCCATGCTCGTCGCTGCCTGGGCGCTGTGAGCCATGGACTGGATCGCGCTGCTCCTGGGGCTCCTGGCCCTCCTCCTCCTGGCCCTGTTCCTCTACTGGCAACTGGTGATTGCCGAAGGCGCCTACCTGGGATCGCGGGTCGTCGTCCTGCTCTACGACTGGTCCGCCCACGTCTATGAGCGCATCAAGCAGTACGACGCCGGCGACGAACAGTGGTTCCTGGGCCTGCCCTTGGGCCGCGCGCTGGAGTTGATCCCCGCTCCCCTGGTGCTCGACGTGGCCACCGGCACCGGCCGCCTGCCCCGGGCGCTCTTGCGGCAGCCGGCCTTCGATGGGCGCGTGATCGGGCTCGACCTCTCCCGCCGCATGCTGCGCCACGCGCTGCATCTGACGGCGCAGTTCGCCGGCCGGTTGACCTACGTCTGGCAGGATGCAGCGCGGCTGCCCTTCGACGACGGCACGTTCGACGCCGTGACCTGCCTGGAGGCGCTGGAATTCGTGCCCGACCCGCGCGCGGTGCTGGCGGAGCTGGTGCGCGTCCTGCGGCCCGGCGGCGTGCTGGTGGTGACCAACCGCGTCGGGCGCGAGGCCAGGTTCCTGCCGGGGCGGGCCTTCCCCCGCGCTCAGTTCCAGCACGTGTTGCGCGAGTTGCCCCTGGAAGAAGCCAAGGTCCGGCCGTGGCAGGTGGATTACGACCTGGCGTGGGCGGTCAAGGCTGGAGAGCCGCGGGGCGGCGGCGTACGGCCGCTGCTGGAGATCATGCGCTGCCCCGCGTGTGAGGGGCGATTGGCCCGCCAGGCGGGAGCCTTTCGCTGTACGAACTGCGCCCGCACCTACCCGGTGGCCGGCGACGGCGTGATCGAGATGGCAGGCTCGATCCAGTATACGCCGCCACAGAGGTAGTACTTCCGCTGCGCTACTACCCCGCCTGTGTCCTGCTTGCTCACAGTTCGAACAGGTCTCGGAGCCTGGCGTTGACCTCCGCCTGCCAAGGGGGCGAAAGCCTGCCCAACTCGCGCCGGATGATCGCGGTCGTGACCGTCATCAGTCGGTGCAAACGCAGCGTGGATGAGACTCGCAACCCGGTCTCCGGAAAATCGGGCGCGCTGGCATCCAGCACAATATCCGTTCTCTCCGGCGATGTGGGGACTTGGCTGGTGATGAACGCCAGTACGACGTGATGGCGTGCGCTCAGGGGATTGGTCAGGCAGACAGCGGGACGCACCTTGGTCGTCGAAAGGTCGTCGAAGGGGAAAGGCACGAGGACGATCTTACCTTTCGTTGGCGCTCCCATCGTCGAAGGGCCTCCCGTCCGCCAGGGTGTAGATATCTTCCGCGGGTTCCTTGAGGAAAGAGAAAGCCGGGTTGGTTGCCGCCGCGTATAGCCACTCCTCCTCGTCAATCTCTGCGGTATCTTCCTCAAGCAGGAGGATGACGCGCACGCGGCCTAGGCCGAAGACCGGCAGCGGCGCATCCAGTCGCAGCTGATTTCCTTCGATCACGCCTGTCGTTTCAATCGCGCGCACCGATGTGGCCATTGCCACATCACCCCCTTGCATAACTGGCTGTTTGGTCTGGCGAGGAGATTATACACCAGGACACAATTCCAGGCAACACATCAATGGGCCATCTGCCTTAGGACCTTGGGCGGCAGTGGGTCTCCGTGCTCCAGGCAGGACTCCATCAGTTTGCGCGCCACGTCCTGGGCGATTTCCATCGTCTCGGCTACCGTGCGCCCCTGGGCGATCAGCCCCTGCAGGTCTTCACTGGTTGCCAGGTAACCGCCTTCTTCTAACGGCTCGATCTGGATATTGAGCAGAATCTCACTCATAGGCACATACCACCTCATCGCATAACTGACCACCTGGTCTGCCAGGAGAATTATACGCCAGGAGGCGATTTCAGACAACACGCCCATAAAGTGACTCAGGTACTTGACGTCTTTCCATTCCTGTGGTATACTTGTATAAGTAACTTAGGGATATGAATGTGAGGGTATGACACGATGACGGGGGAATTAGACCAGATACGCAAAGGGACGACGACGGTGGCCATCCTCAAACTGCTGGCCGACGAGGCGGAGCCGCTGCACGGCTACGAGATCATCCGCCGGTTGGAGAACCGCAGCCAGGGCTACTTTGCCTTCAAAGAGGGGCTCATTTATCCCACCCTGCACCGCCTGGAGCAGGAGGGGTTGCTGGAGAGCCGCTGGTTCGGCGAGTCCGGCACCCGGCGGCGCAAGGTGTACACCGTCACCGAGCAGGGCCGCCGCCAGTTGGAGGCGGAACTGCGCCAGTGGGAGACCTTTAGCCAGCAGATCAACCACTTGCTGGGACTGGAGAGAGCATGAGCAACTGGAGGGTGCTGTTTCAGCAAGGACTGGCGGGACAGTCGCTGACTTAACTTCTGTCATAGGAGGTACATCGAGTGAACAATCTGGCGGTCATCGAGACGATATTGCGCAACCGGCACCAGTTCTTCGCCGAGATCCGCGACGGCGTCGAGCTGGGCCGCAAGATGCGGGCCATGCTGATCTCCAGCATCGCCTTCTTCGCCCTCTATGGAGCGGTGATGGGCTCGACCCACAGCCTGTGGCAGGCGCTCAGTTCGGCCGTCAAGTTGCCGATCCTGTTCCTGGCCACCCTGGTCGTCTGCTCGCCCACCCTCTATTTCTTCAACCTCATCTTCGGCTCCAACCAGAGCCTGGCCCAGAACTTTGCCCTCATCCTGGCGGCGATCACCGTGACGGCGGTGCTGCTCCTCAGTTTCGCCCCCATCTTGCTCTTCTTCCTGCTCACCACCAGCAGTTACCAGTTCTTCAAACTGCTCAACGTCGGCATCTTCGCCGTCACCGGCATCATCGGCGTGATTTTCCTCAGCCAGGGCATGCGCATCGTCTCCTCCGGCGGCAAGGAAGGAGCCGGGGCCAGGCGGAACGTGGTCCGGCTGTGGATCCTGGTCTACGCCTTCGTCGGCAGCCAGATGGCCTGGACCTTGCGCCCCTTCATCGGCGCGCCGAGCATGACGTTCGAACTGTTTCGCCAACTGGGTGGCAACTTTTACGCCAACATCTTCGGCAGCATTGGCGAGATCCTGGGTTTTGTCACGGTGAGGTAGGTGGCGATGAACAGTCAACAACCCTCTCGTATCAACCAGATATTCGACCTGCTGGCAGCGGAGATCGAGGAGCGCATGCAGGCGCGCCGGCCCCCTCAGCCTTCTGCTGAGCCTCCCGTGCTCGAAGTGCCCCTCCCACCCGCCGCACCGGTGCAACCCTTGGAAGCACTCCCGTGGCTGCCAGAGGCGGCGGCAGCGCAGCCGCCCGCACCGTACCGGGAGGCGGGGCCGGCACCGGAACTGCCCCCGGAACCGGAGCCAGCACGGGGGGAGGAACCGCAGCCGGTGTTCTTGGGGCCTCCCCACGCGGCTCGCCTGATGGTCCGGTTGGCCCTGGCGTTGCTCGTGGCCGTCGTGGTGATCAACGTGCCGCTCAACCGGCATGGCACCACGCTCGCCACCGCCCTGCCCGAAAGCGCTGCGCTCGTCGTCCGGGACGGGCTGGTAGTCAAAGAGAAGAGCGATGAAAAGATCTACGTCTACCAGCACGACAAGTTCCGCTGGATCAGCAGCCTGGATGCCTTCGAGCACTACGGCTTTACCTGGGGCGACGTGCACGTCGTGGAGGACGGTTACCTGGACCGCTTCGAGATCGGCACTCCCATTCACGTGCTCCTCAAGTGCCAACAGAGCCCGCACATCTACCGGTTGGAAGGAGGCGCCAGGCGCTGGATTCGCGACATTGACACCTTCGAGGCGGAGGGGCACGTGTGGGAAGACGTGCGCTTCGTCTCCTGCGGCTATCTGCGCAGCCTGCCCGACGGCGAGACGATCCCGCCCGGCTCCGGCCCGCCGCCGCAGCCATAACCTTCCGCACCGACCTCCGCTCATGATGCTCCAACCGCAGGCCCGGCACCGTGCCGGGCCTGCATACTATCCCCCTTTCACTTCGAATACTTGACTCGTAGACATTCTGCTGTATACTATTCGTAAGGTCAGGAATGTACGACACGCGAGCGCGGGACATCGCCGCCGGATGCAACATTGTCCCATTTCCTCGACTTGATCATACCACGCGCTAGATTCTGCATAGCCCCCCCACGGTACCCAAGTAAGCAGAAACAATCCTGCACATGAAGCCATCCTGCCTCCGCTACTCTCCGGTGGGCGGCTTGACCGCCGCCCTGCGGGTGCGCCAGGCGAGGCTTGGCGTCTCTTGAACGGGAGGATGTGTATGAAAGGTTGGTTCTTGCTCATCACTATAGTGGCAATATTGACAGGTTGGCTGGTCGGTTGCACGAAGGCATCGTCCGCCGAGACGTGGATCGAGTATCGTCGCAGCGGTGGGTTCGCTGGCCTGGATGATCATCTCGTCATCGAGCAGAACTGGGGAGCCATCCTGACCCGCAGGTCGGAGCGCTACGAATTCGCCCTCGATAGCGCTACGATAAACCGCCTTCAGACTCTTTTCGAGAACGCGGGTTTCTCCAAACTCCGCCGCGAGTACCTGCCTTCGCACCGGGGAAGCGATCTCTTTGAATATGCAGTGACCTACCAGGGCCATACCGTGCGAACGATGGACGGCGCCGTTCCGCCATCACTTCAGCCTGTTCTGGAAGCGCTCAACCAGATCGTTGAGAACCAGGGAGCCCCATGAACTTTGCCCTGTGGAAGGGCAAGCATATCACATAGGAGGTGTGTCGTGAAAAAGCGAGTTACTGCACTATCAACCGTCGTCCTGGTGGTGCTGGCGACACTTGTCTTCAGCGCGCCGGGCCTATCCCAACCCCCCACGCCGCCTGCGCTTGAACAACTCAGACAGGATGCTGGCGGTGAGTTCGAGATCACCTGGAATCCCCGTACGGACACCCCGAGTTTCATCCGTGGGAGCATTCTTCTCTCTGAAGTGGGCGTGCAGACCCAGGACGATGCATCGGCAGTGTCCCTGGCCTTCGTGGAGCGCTACGCAGACCTCTTCGGCGTGCGAGACGCCTCGCACGAACTGGCCGTGGCCCAGGCTGACGTGGACGCTCTGGGGATGAGGCACGTAACGTTTAGCCAGGTCTATCAGGGCGTTGCGGTCTACGGTGCTCATTTGCAAGTACACCTGAGCGCGCATGGTCAGGAGGTAGTGGCTGTCGGCAGTGGTTTTGTGCCTGGGATCGTGCTGAGCGACACGCGGCCCCGCATCGCCGCACAGGAAGCGTCGGCTAACGCTCGCCAGGCTCTGCCGCATGGCGCGCTCGTCGCTGGCCCGCAACTGGTAATCTACCCCGGTCAAGAGGCCCCCGGCCCCTCCGCCCACCTGGCCTGGCTGGTGGAGCTGCGGGATGATGCAGTACCGGCCCGCAACGTGTACATAATAGACGCCACCGGTGGAAACATCCTCGACGTCCTGGATCGGCTCTATATCGAGCGTGACCGTGCGACCTACGATGCTGGCCACGGCTACACCTTACCTGGCACCCTGGCCCGCTCCGAAGGCGATGGCCCGACTGGCGACCAGGACGTGGATGACGCTCACGACTTTGCTGGTGCCACCTACGACTACTACTGGAACACTCATGGCCGCGATAGCTACGATGACCAGGGCGCGACGCTCGTCTCCACCGCCAACTACGGCAGCTCCTATATGAATGCCTTCTGGAACGGCGAGCAGACGGCCTATGGCGACGACTTCCCGGTGCAGGATGTGGTGGCCCACGAGTGGACCCACGCCGTGACGGAGCATTCCGCCGCTCTTGAATACCGCTGGCAATCCGGCGCGTTGCATGAGAGCCTCTCTGACATCTTCGGCGCCATGGTGGATCGCGACGACTGGCTGATGGGCGAAGACCTGCCGCCCGATGCTTTGGGTGGGCGCGAGGCTATCCGGGATCTCTCCGACCCGCCGCGCTTTGGGCAGCCCGACCACACCGATGATTGGGTGGAAACCTGCTCCGACAACGAGGGTGTCCACATCAACAGCGGCATCCCTAACAAGGCCTACTATAACGTCGCCACTGCTGTGGGCAAGGACAAAGCGGAGCGCGTCTTTTATCGTGTCCTGACGGTCTATCTGGATACCGCTTCCAGCCTGGAGGACACCCGCGCTGCCGCTCTTCAGTCGGCCACGGACCTGTACGGCGACGGTACCGTCGAGTACAACGCTGTCCGCGATGGCTTCAACGCCGTCGGGCTGGACGGGGTGTGGGAGCCGGAGCCCAACGACTGCATCTGCGCTGTCACGACTGCGCTTTCGGACGAGGCTGTCTATTCAGACCGGTTGTCGGCGCTGGAAGTGGCGGCCACCCTCTATCGGGTCCGTGACCAACTGCTCGTCGGCCAGGCAGGTGAACACTATCGCGCGCTCTACGAGCAGCACACCGGCCGTATCAGCCAATTGCTGGCGCAGGCCCCCTCGCTGCGGGCCGCCGGTGGCCAGATCCTCAAGGCGATCACCCCCGGCCTGAGCCTTATGATGGACGGAGCGGGGGACGAAGATATCGTTACCCGCGAGACAGTGGACGAAGTCGTCGCCTTCCTGCAACAACTGGCCCAGGAGGATCGCGCCAACGGCGACGGGGAGTTGGCCGAGACCATTGAGCGGAATATGGTCCGCATTGAGTGGGATCGCCTGGTCGGTATGACCTACGCAGAAGCCTGGGAGTATATCCGACCTCGCCTCACGGTCCACTTCCTCTACCTGCCGCTGGTTGTGAAATAGCCGACGATCTCAGCATGGCCCCCTGGAGCCCGGCTGAAACAGGCTTCGGGGTCAGGGGGCTATGCCATCCTGTCTGCTCGAGCCTGGTTGGAGGTGGCGCATGCGTCAACTCGGACGTGCCCTGATTCGTCCTCTGCTCATCTGGGGCCTGGCGCTTGGTGTTACGCTAGTGGCCTTTGGGGTTGCGGATGGGACTGGTTGGGCTTTACCGGCAAGTGGGGAGACTACCATCTTGTCTCCCCACCGCGTCGGCGGGGCATCCGGCTACGCGGACGGACGTGACGCCGACTTCTACCCGGCCGTGGCCTACAATCCAGCCACCGGTCGGTATCTGGCCGTGTGGCACACCGCGCGCAATGCCGGCTCCCCCTCCGATGGCCTCGACGTTTACGGTGTCTTCCTTGATCGCAGCGGGCAGCCAGTGGGCAGCGAGTTCCGCATCTCAGACGACAACACTGCCGCGCGCAACGGGCCGCCCACAATTGCCGCCGGGAACGGCGAGTTTGTCGTCGCCTGGACTGCTCAGGAGGACACGTGTCGGATCTATGTGCAGCGGGTCACCGATGCATCGTACCACGCCGACCGTCTGCTGGCCTCCGGCACGGAGCATCGCCACTCTCCGGGCCTGGTCTACAATCCCGCGCGCCAGCGCTACGCCCTGGCCTACGTCGCTGGCGACGACTATCTGCCGCCGGCGCTCTCCGGCGCCGACACGGCCGATTGTGGCAACGACGCCTCCAGCACTGGCGGAATCCGGGCGACCGAGTTCTACTTCAGCGGCGATAGCCCCGTCGTGGGCGCGCCGCTCGACGTCTCGGATGTGAACGGCGGTGCCTTTCGCCCTCATCTGGCCTACAGCAGTGCGTTGAGCCAGTACCTGGTGGGGTGGGAGGATCGCCGCAGCGCCGGCGGGGGAATCTATCGCTTCGACGTCTACGCCCAGCGGCTGAGCGGCGATATGACCATCCTGGGCAGCGACATCCCCCTGGCCACCGGCGGCGATTACACCAACTATGAACCGTTGGCCACCTGGACGCCTCGGCCTGTCGTGGCCGGCGGCAGTGATCGCTTCTTGATCACCTGGTTCAGCCGGGATGTGGTGGGTAGCGCGGTACTCTGGTCGGTGGAAGGAAACCTGATATCGAGCGGGGGGACGCCGGGGACGGCCTTTACCATCGCTCGTATGTCGTTTGCTCAGTCGCACACCGGGCAATCGCCCACCGGGTTCCTCTCGGCGGCCTACGCCGGCACGGCCCGGGAGTATCTGGTTGGGATGACGAGCCATCTGGAATCGGTGTGGGGCTACCTCTCCCTCGTTCGGATCCAGCGCATCAGCAGCGATGGTCAACTGCTCAAGATGGACGGCTCTACGCAGAGCGCTCCCGGCATCGGGGTTTCGGTGGACTATGAGAACGACGACCAGATCGCACTGGGGCTGGCCGTGAACCCGTTGAGCAGCGTTCGTACCGCTGACTATATGACGGTCTACGCCAAGCACCGGACGGATCAGACGGCCCAGGATTTCGACATCTGGAGCGTGCAGGTTCAGATACCGGCGCCGTATCTGAGCAGTGTTTGTCTTCCGCTTGTCTCCAGAAGAAGATAGGCTGGACTGAGTTGCGCCTGCGACGAGACACGCATGCGCCGGTATGATTTTCCTGCTAGCCTGGGAGCATACTATTGTCAAAGGTCTTTGTCTGGGCCCCGCTAACCCCGCGACGTGTGTCGAAACCGGGCAGGTGTGGGCAGCCGAGGGACACTACTGGGATGGAAGCGACGAGCAGGGGCGGGTCTCAGACCCGCCCCTGCTATTCTTTACTTCCTCGGCGGAAGGCCGTCATCCACCCAGAACTCGTCGGTCACCGGGCGCTGTCCTAATAGATCCTGAAGAGCATAGGCAGGTAGATATAGTGCGTCCCCTTGCTCACAGTGATGGTGAAGGGCTGCGTCGTCGTTGCAGCACCGTCGGAGACCTGGAGTACGACGGGGTGATCGCCGGTGTCGGTTTGGGTTGGGATACCGGTGAGTGTGGCAGTCCCGTCGCCATTGTCGGTCAGCGTGAGCCAGCCGGGCCGGGTGGGCGCGGCGATGGTCAGGTCGGTGACAGCGTTGTCCACGTCGGCGATGGTGACGTTGTACGTGTAGGTTATTTCCTCGGTGGCGTTGGTCACCGGCGTGCTGGTAAAGGTCGGCGCGTCGTTGAGCGCAGTGATGGTGATGGTGACGGTGGCGATGTTCGAGTTGGCTATGCCATCGCTGGCGTGGTAGGTAAAGGTGACCACGCCGCTGAAGTTGAGCGCCGGTGTGTAGACGAAAGAACTGTCGGCGTCGAGCACGAGCGTGCCGCTGGCCGGGCCGGCCTCTCGGATGGCCGTCAGCGCGTCGCCGTCGGCGTCACTGTCGTTGGCCAGGACGCCCGGCGCGGCGACGGTCAGCGGCGTGTCTTCCGCCGTGCTGTAGCCGTCATCCACGGCCACCGGTGCATCGTTGACCGCAGTGACGGTGATGGTGACGGTGGCGGTGTTCGAGTCGACCGTGCCGTCGTTGGCGTGGTAGGTGAAGGTGACCACGCCGTTGAAGTGGAGCGTGGGCGTGTAGACGAGAGAGCCGTCGGCGTTGAAACCGAGCGTGCCGGAGGCCGGGCCGGCCTCCTGGATGGCCGTCAGCGCGTCGTCGTCGGCGTCGCTGTCGTTGTCCAGGACGCCCGGCGCGGCGACGGTCAGCGGCGTATCTTCCGGCGTGCTGTAGCCGTCATCCACCGCCACCGGCGCGTCGCTGAGCGGAGTGACGGTGATGGTGACGGTAGCGGTGTTCGAGTCGGCCGTGCCGTCGTTGGCGTGGTAGGTGAAGGTGACCACGCCGTTGAAGTCGAGCGTGGGCGTGTAGACGAAAGAGCCGTCGGCGTTGAACACGAGCGTGCCGGAGGCCGGGCCGGCCTCCTGGACGGCCGTCAGCGCGTCGCCGTCGGCGTCACTATCGTTGGTTAGGACACCCGGCGCGGCGACGGTCAACGGCGTGTCTTCCGGCGTGCTGTAGCCCTCATCCACGGCCACCGGTGCATCGTTGACCGCAGTGACGGTGATGGTGACGGTGGCGGTGTTCGAGTCGACCGTGCCGTCGTTGGCGTGGTAGGTGAAGGTGACCACGCCGTTGAAGTTGAGCGTCGGCGTGTAGACGAAAGAGCCGTTGGCGTCGAGCACGAGCGTGCCGGAGGCCGGGCCGGCCTCCTGGATGGCCGTCAGCGGGTCGTCGTCGACGTCGCTGTCGTTGTCCAGGACGCCCGGCGCGGCGACGGTCAGCGGCGTATCTTCCGGTGTGTTGTAGCCGTCGTCCACGGCCACCGGTGCGTCATTGAGTGGCGTGACGGTGATAGTGACGGTGGCGGTGTTCGAGTCGGCCGCGCCATCGTTGGCGTGGTAGGTGAAGGTGACCACGCCGTTGAAGTCGAGCGTGGGCGTGTAGACGAGAGAACCGTCGGCGTTGAAACCGAGCGTGCCGGAGGCCGGGCCGGCCTCCTGGATGGCCGTCAGCGGGTCGCCTTCGGCGTCGCTGTCGTTGTCCAGGACGCCCGACGCGGCGACGTTCAGCGGGGTGTCTTCCGGCGTGCTGTAGCCGTCGTCCACGGCCACCGGCGGCGTGTTGAAGACGGTGCAACCATCGCCGTTCGGGTCACCGGGAGCCGCTTCGACGTTGCCCGCATTGTCGGTGGCAATGGTGTAGAAGCAGTAGGTGCCACCTCCGCTGGGCGGGGTGAAGTCAAAAGTGCCGGATGTGCCCGAAGCAGCCGGACCATCGGCGTATGCACTCCCGTTTAAGTTGTACCTCAGGAGAATACCATCGGTCGCAATGCCGCTCACCGCGCCGTCGGCTGTCCAGGGGACGGCAATGGGCGGAGCGTTGATCGGCCCGGCGGGTGGAGTGGCTTGCGAGGTGGGCGGCGTGGTGTCATAGACGGTCGAATCATGGCCGTTGCCCGCAGGGTCGGCTTCGACGTTGCCAACGACATCCGTTGCAATGGTCTGGAAGTAATATGTGCCGTTCGTGCCGCCCGGCGGATTGAAGTCGAAGGTACCCGCGCTGCCTGATTGGGACATGCCGCTATCGGTCCAGTCACCGGCATCGAGCCTGTACCACAACACCACACTGGACACACCGCTGCCACCTGCATTGTCGCTGGCTGTCCAGTCTACTGCAATTGAACCACCGTTGTCATAGTCGGGCGACGTGGCCGCCGAAGTAGGTGCGGTGCGATCTACGGTGAAACAAGTGTCGGTGCTATAGCTGCTCCACGCGTTGGAAGCGCCCGAGTTGTCCTGCACGCGCACGTGCCAGCAGTACGTGCCGCTCCCCAGGTTCCAACTGCTTGGGGTATAGGTGCGGGTCGCGCTGGCTACTGAGCCGCTATCCTGGCTGTCTGGGTCACCATAGTTCCCCCCCTGGGTGCGAAGTTGTACCTGGAAATGGGTTTGCGTGTCGCTTGGGTTGGGATCGCTAAAGGGGGACCAGATAAACTGCGGATCGCCCAATGCGGTGAACGCACCGCTCGCGGGGAAAAGGTTGGTGGGGGCAGCGGGCGGTTGGTTGTAGGTGACCTGCACTGCGATCCAGTCCAGCCGGAAGTCGCGGGTATCGGCTTGGTCGGTGGTAATGTTCACGCGCGCCCGAAAGTTGGCGTTAGTGAAATCGCTGGGCGACCACGTCCGGCCCCACGTGTTGCCGGCGCCGCCGAATATCATTGTGCGCTCGGTGATGGACTCGGTTGTGTCGGTCTGAAGGTCTGTCCAGTTCGTGCCGCTATCCCACGATAAGTCAACGGCGAGTGAGTTGGTGCCGTCCACGCTGTCCAGCCACCAATCAGCTCGAACTTCGATGCCCTGAATGACCGCGTCGGCTGGAATGCTAAAGCCATAGTTATAGAAGCGGTGGCGCTCAGTGCAACCACCACCCGTGCCGCATGTGTTCACGCTTTCGGCCCAATAAGTGCCGCCGCCGCCGCCATCAGCATAGGCACGGTTCGCCTTAGACTCAAAGCCGTTGCCATCGCCGCCTGTATCAGCGGCATTGGCCGTCGGGCTGCGATAGCCGGTGTTGTCGGCCAGCGCTACCGGCGCTGGCGCGGCAAACAGGGTGGTCAGGACGAGCATGGTCGAGACCACCAATACCGATGCCTCCTTCCATGTGCGAACATTTCGTGTCGTCATGCCTTTCCTCCTCATCAAACACCCGCCCTCACTGTGGTTATGGCCACTTCTGGCGACAGTCCACACTCACTTGTCTAGCCAGTCAGCAACACATAGTACGACGTCGGGGTCGCAGTCGGGGTCGCAGTCGGGGTCGCAAGAAGGTATGGAAGAAACCAGATAGATCTATGATAGCAGTTTACTATCATTCTGTCAAGTCCTTTCTCCAAGAACGGCGAGCAGGCGTGCGTCATCCCTATCCTGGTATTCGAGCGTGCCAGTGACCAAGCCGCTGCAGCGGAAGACCTGAGAAACGATGCTGGATTCGCCGTGCCGTTGTTGACGTATGGAATCAGTGTGGGGCTACCTCTCCCTCGTTCGGATCCAGCGCATCAGCAGCGACGGTCAACTGCTCAAGATGGACGGCTCTACGCAGAACGCTCCTGGCATCGGGGTTTCGGTGGACTATGAGAACGACAACCAGATCGCACTGGGGCTGGCCGTGAACCCGCTGAGCAGCGTTTGTACCGCTGACTATATGACGGTCTACGCCAAGCACCGGACGGATCAGACGGCCCAGGATTTCGACATTTGGAGCGTGCGGGTTCAGATACCGGCACCATATCTCAGTAGTGTTTTTCCCCCGCTTGTCTCCAGAAGGAGATAGGCTGGACTGAGTTGCGCCTGTTATTGGTCTTCACCAAACACAAAGCCGATCAGTGCCTGGCGTGCCTTCTCGATTCCCTCTTGATCTGGAGTGCGGCACGCATGTGGTGGGGCTGCGTGGCGTTGTTCCTCTTCTGCCCACGTCCGCGCGATGCTTTCTAACCCCCTGCCGAGGCGTGGCTTCGCACCAGCGCTGGCCGGGACGTCTATCCCTGCCTTTTCCATCACCTCCTCGGCTACGTAGATCGGGCTACCCACGCGCAGAGCCAGAGCCATAGCGTCACTGGGCCGGGCGTCTACTTCCTGGACTATGTCTCCGTTACGCAGCCTGGCCGTGGCGTAAAAGACGTCCTCTCTCAGCGCCTCAATGCGAACCTCCTCCAGGCCGACACCTGCCGCTCCCAGGAGGCTGGCCATGAAGTTGAATGTCATGGGTCTGAACGTGGAACGTTCGAGGAGATGCCTGGCGATCTCCGCGCCCTCAAACGGCCCGATCCAGATGGGCAAGATGCGGCGGCCTGCCTCGTCCAGCAACACCACGACGTGGAAATCCTCGCTCCACGCGCCTGCTACGTCTCCTGCTCGTACCACGTCGGCTATGGTAACCCTGACCATCGCTGGCCTCCTTTCTCGATCTGTGGGAATCCCATACGAGTACACTGGCAACAGTTGCTCTCTCAACTGTTTTCTGGCATAAGGTTACTCCATTCCCCGTTTTTGCGCAACGAGCGAGTGAACGTCTGGTTCAATCCACTTCCCTGTGGTATACTCACCCCCTGTCGCCCGCGCCAAATCCTGCCATTGGAGGTACTATGAAAGCGATGGTTCTGGTTGCCCCCCGCAATATGCGGCTGGAGGATGTCCCTACGCCTGAGCCGGGCCCGGGTGAAGTCTTGGTCCGCATCCGCGCGGTGGGAGTGTGTGGTTCCGACGTCCACTACTACCTGGACGGTCGCATCGGCGACACCCTGGCTCCGTTCCCCTTCGTCATGGGCCACGAGTGTGCTGGAGAGATCGCCGCGCTGGGGCCGGGCGTACAAGCGCCGCCGGTCGGCACACCTGTGGCGGTGGACCCCGCTATCCCCTGCGGCCACTGCGAGGTATGCCTGGAGGGCAACCCCAACTGTTGCCCCCACGTGCGCTTCATGGCCTCGCCGCCCGTCCCGGGAGGGCTGTCCGAGTACTACGTGCACCCGGCCGGCCTCTGTATCCCGCTGCCCGACGCGCTCGATTTCGCCGGCGGCGCCATGCTCGAACCGCTGGGCGTGGCCATCCACGCCCTGATGCTGGCCAAGGTCCGCCCGGGCGACACGGTGGCCGTGCTGGGAGGCGGGCCGATCGGCCTGCTGGTGCTGCAGGTGGCGCTGGCCGCCGGGGCAGGCCAGGTCTACCTCAGCGAGCCGCTCCCAGAGCGCCGGGCGCTGGCCGCTGCTCTGGGCGCCAGCGCCGTCTGCGACCCTCGCGCACGAGACCCCGTGGCCTGGCTGGACGAGCAGACCCACGGGCGCGGCGTGGACGCCGCCATCGAGGCGGCCTGGGGGGGCGAGGCGGTGGGACAGGCGGTCCACATGGCCCGCTACGCCGGCAGGGTGGTGAACGTGGGCATTCCACGCGAGGATACGATCGCCTTCCCGGCCCACGTCGCGCGGCGCAAGGGACTCACACTCCTGGTGGCCCGGCGCGCCAAGCACGTCTACCCACGCGCGATTGCGCTGGTCCAGCGCGGCCTGGTGGACGTGCGCACCCTCATCACCCATCGCTTCCCGCTAGAGCGGGCGGGGGAGGCGTTCGAGTTAGTGGCCACGCGGCAAGATGGCGTCGTGAAGGCCATGGTGGAAGTGTGAAACGTGAAGCGTGAAACGTGAAACGTGATGCGTGAAACGGCACACATTGCTCTCTCTTCTGCGACCGGCGTGAGTGGTCGCCGGCTGACGATCGCGCTGGTAGTGGCGGCGGTCTTTTTGTATTGGATGGCCCTGTACCTGTACGTGCCCACCTTGCCCACCTACGTGCAGAGCAAGACCGCCGACCTGGCGCTGGTGGGCGTCGTCCTTGCGCAATATGGCCTGTGGCAGGCGGTCGTCCGCCTGCCGCTGGGTATCGCCGCCGACTGGCTGGGGCGGCGCAAGCCGTTCATCGTCGCCGGCCTCGTCCTGGCAGGTATCGGCGCGCTCACCATGGGGCGGTCCAGTAATGTAAACGGCATCCTCGTCGGCCGGGCCATCACCGGGCTGGCCGCCAGCACGTGGGTGCCCCTGGTGGTCACCTTCAGCAGCCTGTTCCCGCCCGACGAGGCGGTGCGGGCCAGCGCCCTGCTTACCTTCGTCGGCTCTGTTGGGCGAATGCTGGCCACCAGCGTCACCGGTTCGCTCAATGCACTGGGCGGGTATGGGCTGGCCTTTTCGCTGGCGGCGGGTACCGCCGCGCTGGCCATCCTCGTCGTCCTTCCCACCCGCGAGGACCGCCGCCCTCCGCAGCGCCCCTCCGTGCGCGGAGTGGGCCGGCTGATCTCGCGGCGGGATGTGCTGGTGCCCTCCTTGTTGGCTGCTGTCAGCCAGTACGCCAGTTGGGCCGGCACCTTCGGCTTCCTGCCGATCCTGGCCCGGCAACTGGGCGCTACGGACGTCACCCAGAGTGTACTGGTGAGCATGAACATCGGCGTGGTCACCCTGGGCAACCTGGCGGCCACTGGCATGGCCAACCGCCTCGGCCTCCGGCGGCTGGTCACCGTCAGTTTCGTGGCTATGGCGGTGGGGCTGGGGGGTGCGGCGCTGGCTTCCTCGCTGGCGATGGTCTTCGTCGCCCAGTTCTGCCTGGGGCTCTCGCAGGGTGTCGGCTACCCGGTGCTGATGGGGATGAGTATCCAACGCGTGGCGGGCGGCGAGCGTACGACCGCCATGGGCCTGCACCAGGCGGTGTACGCCGTCGGCATGTTCGGCGGCCCCTGGTTGAGCGGCATCCTGGCCCAGGCGATGGGCATCCAGCCCATGTTCGGCGTCACTGCCTGCGCCTGCCTGGTGGCGGGGATCGGCGCTGCCCGTTGGCTGGTCAAGACCTGACCCAGACGTACCACAACCGCGTGAGGATGATTCAACGCGGAGGCGCAGAGACGCGGAGAAACGCAGAGAGGCGGGTTAGAGAATGGCTGGAAGCGTTCATCTGGTCGCCGCGCGGCGGTCAGGTTTCAAGGCGTGCCTACTGTTGATCGTCGCGCTGCTGGCACTGCTCGCCGGGCTGGCGATCTTCGCCGCTCCCACCGGCACGGCGGCGGCTGCGCGTGTGGCCGGTGCAGCCACGCTCGAGCAGGCGCCGGGGCCCACCTCCCGGCTGGCGGGTGGGCGAGGGGGCGCTGTCCCGCTCCGTTCCTCAGGTACATTTACGACCTACGTCTACCTGCCTCTCGTGATAGGGTTCGACCCCTGCACGCCGATCCCAGGCGCAAGTTACGACGTGTTGGAGGTGCCTCCGCCCCCCACCGACCGGCCGGCCGAGGTACACGCCGACCTGAACCTAAGGCTCCGGGGCTACGAACTCACCGGCGCCTACAAGGGGTTGGTGGACTATAGCGGCGGGACCGACCCCAACGCGCCCCAATTGCCCGGCCTGTTTGCCGACGACCGCACTCCTGCCTTCAGCAACGTCTATCGGGTCCACCATTGGGACTGGCCCACGAACAGCCGGGGGCCAGCCATCACCAATCCAGCGGTGACGCTGGCCGGGTTTGCAGTTGCCCCCGGCGAGACCATCCACGTCCCCGGTTCTGGCTACGACATCGGGGGCTACGAGGTGCTGGTCCTCTATGCCAGCGCCGAGCGCATCACGCTCAAGTACACCCGCGAGGACAACGTGGTGCTGGGGTACACGCTCCACGTGGAGAACGTCTGCGTGGAGCCTGCGCTGTTGGCCCTGTACCAGGCCTGGAACGATGTGGGACGCGGCTCCTTGCCGGCCTTGCGGGCGGGCCAACCCTTCGGACGTGCCCGTGGCAGCGAGATCGGCGTCGCCATCCGCGACACTGGCGCTTTTATGGACCCGCGCTCGCGCAAGGACTGGTGGCAGGGGCGGTGATGTACGCGCGGGAAGGCCGCTGGATAGCCTGCCCCACGGGAAGCCTGCCCCACGTAGCGGTGTCTTACAGCAGTGGCAATTGCCCGGGTGGCGCTGACAGGTCCCGGCCTGCTACCCCCAACAGCCGCACCGGCCGCCCCCGTTGCCACGCCCGGCGCAACAGTACCGCTGCTGCCCGGTAGATCACACGCTCGTCGTCCGTGGGTACGGCCAGCCTCATCTGCCGGGTCAGCGTCGTGAAATCGGCGTAGCGCAGTTTGATCGCCACTGTCCTGGCCGCCAGCCCTTCCTCTTTCAGTTGCTGCCCTACTGCCTGGCTCAACTGCCACAACTGCCGCCGCAACGCCTCTGCGTCTCGTAGGTCCCGCACGAACGTCGTCTCCTGGCTCAACGACTTACGTGCGTACTCCGTCACCACCGGCCGCTCGTCTATCCCTCGCGCCTGGTGAGCCAATTCTACCCCGCGCCGGCCAAAGCGTGCCCTCAATTCCCCTTCAGGCAGCCGCACCAGGTCGCCGGCCGTCGCCACGCCCATCTCGGCCAGCCTCTGTGCCGTCACCGGCCCGACGCCCCACAGCACGTGCACCGGCAACGGCGCCAGAAAGGCCGCCTCTTCTCCCGGCCGTACCACGGTCAACCCGCCCGGCTTGTCCCGTGCCGACGCCACCTTCGCCACCAACTTGTTCGTCGCTACCCCCAGCGACGCTGACAGCCCGACCTCGTTCCTGACCCGGCCCTGCAGTTGCCTGGCCACCTCGATCGCGGCCTCCCAGGGCGTGGCCTGTTCTGTCAGGTCCAGATAGGCCTCGTCAATGCTTAGCTGCTCCACCACGGGTGAGGCCTGGTGCAGCATCTCCATCACCTGGCGGGAATACTCGTGGTACAGGTGGTGGCGTGGTGGCAGTACGACGGCCTGCGGGCAGAGCGCCAGCGCGCGGGCCATCGGCATGGCCGAGTGGACGCCGAACGCCCGTGCGGGATACGAGGCCGCGGCGACGACCCCTCGCTCCTCTGGCCGCCCCCCGACGACCACCGGTTTGCCCGCCAGTTCGGGGCGCTCCAATACCTCGACGGCGGCGTAAAAGGCATCCATGTCCAGGTGGACGATGGCGCGTAATTGGTCAGGCATACACGGCCCTAACTGGGATTGCAGTCCCGGAAAAGACGTGCTATACTGGCGTGTGCTGTTACGTGTTCCGCCGAGGCAGATGCTACCACAGTGCCGGGTGAGTGTCAACTGCTTGGGCGACGGACGACCACCGACGGACGACCACCGACGAGATCGACCGACGACCGCCGACGACTGCCGACCGACTGCCGACCGGCGACCGACGACCGACCGATGACCGATGGACGACGACGGACGACGACTGCCGACCGCCTGCCGACCGACGACCGGCGACCGACGACCAACCGATGACCGACGGACGGCGACCGACCGATGACCGACGACTGACCACTGGCGAGAACTGTCTGCCGTCTGCGGTCTGCCATCTGTCGTCTGCCGTCCGCGGTCTGCCGTCTGCGGTCTGCGGTCTGCGGTCTGCCATCTGTCGTCTGCCGTCCGCGGTCTGCCGTCTGCGGTCTGCGGTCTGCCATCTGCCGTCCGCGGTCTGCCGTCTGCCGTCCGCGGTCCACGGCCACTATTCAACCAGGAGGTCCCATGGCCTACAAATTCGAGCGCCTCGAGGTCTGGCAACTGGCGCTGCAATACGCGGACTTGATCTACGCCATTGCCGAGCAGTTGCCGCGTGTTGAGGAGTACAACCTCAAGAGCCAGATGACCCGGGCCGTGACCAGCATTGCCCTCAACATAGCCGAAGGGTCAACCAGCCAAAGCGACCCCGAGCAGGCCCGCTTTCTCGGCTATTCCATCCGCTCTCTGGTCGAGACCATTGCCTGCCAGCACCTGATCCACCGTCGTCAGTATCTCAATAGCCCGGAGCCGCTTCGAGACGCCTACCGCTTCAGTGAGAAGCTGTTCGCCAAACTCCAGTCGTTCCGCGCCTCACTCAAGACCGAGAACGATTCCAGTGTCCGTGAAGAGCCGGCCGTATACGAGTACGACCAGGAGACACCATTCTAGCAGCACTTGCGGCCGTCCGCGGTCGTCCGTCGGTGGTCAGCCATCCGCGGTCGTCCGTCCGCGGTCAGCCTCGTTCAGAACCAGAAACCTATGCGGGAGGATCCAATGAACTGTCACGAACGAACCATTGCCGCACTCAACCGGCAGCAGCCCGACCGCGTGCCGCTATTTTCCTGCACCGAGGAGCAGAACCAGATCTACGAGATCCTGGGCGAGAAGGGCAGCGCGGTGCCGCTCAGCCTCATCCAGAAGGGGGTCACCGGTGCGTTGATCAACCTGGCCGCCCCCCTGGTCAACGCCTCCGGTTGGTTCAACCGTGAGATCGAGAAATTCATGGCCAAGAAGGTCGAAGCCGACATCGCGCTGGGCTACGACTGTTCCTGGCTCATGTATTCGGCCATCTTCAACGTGCGCGACAACCGGCACGCCACGGACATCTATGGACGGCTGTACGATTTCGTCGCCGATCCCGATGGCAACCTGGACACCCCCATGTACCGCGAGGGGCTGTTGACCACGCCCGAGCGGTGGGAGGCCTGGTCTCATCCCGCTCCCGACCGCTTTCACAAGGCCCTGTATCGGGTCTTTGCCGGCCTCCAGCGTCGTTACGGCGATCGCATTTACCTGATGGGGAGCCTGTTGTGCGGGTTGTGGGAAAACGCCTGGCAGACCATGGGGCTGCCCGGCTTTGCGGTGGCGCTGCGCCGTGACCCCGCTTTCGTGCGCCGTATGGTCCACTACTACGAGACGCTCTACCTGGCCGCCGTCCACGCCGTGGCCGATGCGGGGCTGCCGGGCTTCGTCTACTCCGACGACATGGGCTACAAGAGCGGCCCGCAGACCTCGCCGCGGGTACTGGAAGAGTTCTTCGGCCCCAGCCTGCGGCGCATCACCGACGAAGCGCACCGGCGTGGCCTCAAGATCATCATCCACTCCTGCGGCAACGTCTCCCAGTTGTTCGACCTGTTTGTGGCGTGGGGCTTCGACGGCGTGCACTCCCTGGAGCCGACCGCCGGCATAGACCTGGCCGACGTCAAGCGGCGCGTGGGGGATCAGATGTGCGTCTTTGGCAACCTCGACATCGCCCACGTCCTCAGCCACGGCACGCGGGAGGAGGTCGAGGAGGCGGTCAAGTACGCCCTGCGGGTGGCCGCACGGGACGGCGGGTTCATCATGGCCATGACCAACTCCCACAACGCGGTCAAGGTCGCCAACACCCGCTGGATGATCGAGTTCACGCATCGCTACGGAACCTATCCGCTGGCGCTGGACTGAACCATGCTCCCCGCCCCGTCTCGGGGCGGACCGCGGCCATCCGTTGATCCGTTGGCCAATCCGTTGACTGATCCATTTGTCCGTTGGTCAATCCGTTGACTAATCCGTTTATCCGTTGGCCAATCCGTTGACTGATCCATTTGTCCGTTGGTCAATCCGTTGACTAATCCGTTTATCCGTTGGCCAATCCGTTGACTAATCCGTTGACTCTGGAGGCATACGATGAACGCAGAACAAGCCATTGGGTGTGTGCTGGAAGCAGTCGCTGACCTGGACATTGACGGCGTGGCGACGTGCGTGCGCGCCGCGCTGCAAGTAGGAGCCGAACCACGAGCAGTGCTGAACGATGGCCTCAGTGCCGGGATGCGCGTGGTGGGTGAGCGCTTCGAGGCCGGCGACTACTACCTGACCGAACTGGTGCTCGCCGGCGAGGTGATGAAGGCAGGGCTGGTGCCGCTGGACCCCCTCTTGCAGGCCGCGGACGTGCGCGGCAAGGGCACGGTCGTGCTGGCCACGGTGCAGGGCGACATCCACGAGATCGGCAAGAACCTGGTTGGGACGATGCTGCGCGCGGCAGGGTTCGAGGTCGTGGACCTGGGGGTAGACGTGCCGGCTGCCCGTATCGTGGAGGCGGTGCGCAAGCACCGCGCCGGCGTAGTGGCCCTGTCCGTGTTGCTCACCCCCATGATCGGCCAACTGCAGGCGGTCGTCGAAGCGCTCACCGAGGCCGGGCTGCGCTCCCAGGCCAAGATCGTCATCGGTGGTGCCTGCACCACCCCGCGCCTGGCCGAGGAGATGGACTGCGACGGTTACGGGGCCGACGCGGTCGAAGCGGTGCGCATCTGCGAAGCGCTGCTGGCGGCCTGACCGCCGGTTGGGGTTGGCGGCGGTTGCGATTTCTCTCTCGCCATGCTATGATGAGGGCATCACGGAGGTGTAGAATGAAAGGTGTGCAATTTGTGACAGATGATGCTGGCAAGCGGACGGCCAGCGGTTGTCACTTCCACCTCCCCGTGTTAGGGCGTGCCATTAGTGCCATTGGTGCCATTAGTGCCATTAATAAAGAGACCCCCTCAGGAGGCCTTTGAGTGTACAGGAGCAGGGCGTGTCCGTAGTTTCCATCGTCGCCTGCCGGACGTATGAGCCCGACGTGGTCCGCCAGGCGGTAACTGCCGTACTTGCCCCCCTGGGGGGCATCGGCCGCTTCGTCCGACCGGGGATGCGGGTCTTGCTCAAGCCCAACCTGCTGACCCCGGCCGACCTGGAACGGGCCATCACCACCCACCCGGCGGTGGTCCAGGCCGTGGCCGAACTGGTGCGCGAGGCCGGCGGAACCGTCCTCGTCGGCGATTCCCCCGGCGGCCCCAGCGGAGGTGGCTCCTACGTCTGGCAAAAGACCGGCATGGCCGATGTGGCGGAGCGCACGGGCGCTTCACTGGTCCTCTTTGAGGGGGTTGTGTGGAAGCGCCTGAACGGCCACGACTACTTCATCGCCCGCCCGCTCTTCGAGGCCGACCTGGTGATCAACCTGCCCAAGTTAAAGACCCACGTCCTCACCCGTCTCACGGGGGCAGTCAAGAACCTCTTCGGCACTATCCCCGGCACCCGCAAGCGGGAGGTCCACTGCCGGGCTCCGGGGGTGCAGGACTTTAGCCAGGCCCTGGTGGACGTTCTGGAGTTGATCCGGCCAGGGCTGACGCTGATGGATGGGGTGGTTGGCCAGGAGGGGCACGGGCCGGGGATGGGAGGCACGCCGCGCCGCTACGGGTGCCTGGCCGCTTCGGCCGACCCGGTGGCGCTGGACACGGTCATCGCGCGGGCGTTGGGCTACCGGCCCGGCGAGGTTCTGCATCTGGCGCAGGCGAGCGCCCGGGGGCTGGGGGTTTCGGACTTGGGGGCGCTGCAGGTCGTGGGAGAGGAGCGGGCGCTCGACTTTGGGAAGGTGTCTCTGCCCAGGTCGCATTGGTACTTCCGCGTCCCGGCCTGGATCAGCGCGCCGGTGCACGCGCGCATGCGGCTCCGTCCGCGGCTGTCCCCGTCCGCGTGCGGGGGCTGTGGCCGCTGCGCAGAGGTCTGCCCCCAGGAGGCGATTACGCCCGGGCGGCCTCCGCGTTTCGACCTGGATCGCTGCATCGGCTGCTTCTGCTGCGCCGAGATCTGCCCGCAAGGGGCGATCCAGCCGCACAGCAACTTGATCGCCCGGCTGATTGGGGTACGTGGGTAAGGTTGAAAAACCTCACAGGTTTCCCACGGGTGTACCCACCCGCAACCTGTAAGGTTTCAGGTCTCTTCAGACGAAAGGAGTCCAAGCATGGAATTCTCAGAACTGATCCAGAAGCGCTATAGCGTCCGGTCCTATAAACCAGACCCGGTCGAGGACGCCAAACTGCAACAGGTGCTCGAAGCGGCGCGCCTGGCGCCGACTGCTGCCAACCGGCAGCCCTTCCAACTCATCGTCATCCACACGGTGGGCCGCGGGGCGGAGTTGAAGCGCATCTACGGGCAGGATTGGTTCGTCCAGCCGCCGCTGGTCGTCGGCGTCTGTGCGCTGCCGGCCGGGGCCTGGACCCGCCGGGACGGCAAGAACTATGCCGACGTGGACGTGACGATCGCCATGGACCACCTGATCCTGGCTGCCGCCGACCTGGGGCTGGGCACCTGCTGGATCGGTGCCTTCGACCCGGCCGCTGCGCGGGAGGTGCTGGGTCTGCCCGACGACGTGGAGCCGGTCGCCTTCACCCCCCTGGGGTACCCGGCGGACCAGCCCCGCACCAAGAAGCGCAAGCCCCTCTCCGAACTGGTGCGCTACGAGCGTTGGTAAGGACAGGCACGCGGACAAACGTTACTACTCAGGCAGGCCACGTAATCGGACACGGATCAACACAGATGGTACGGATTGACACGGATATTACCCGGAAATCCGTGTACATCCGTCGCATCCGTGAGAATCCGTGTACCAATCAGGGCAGCCTGAGCAGTTACGGATAAACGTGGATGGGCAGGAGTTGGCCATGGGGGATTGCAGCCCGGTGGTGAGCCTCGTTGAGCAGTACTATGACGCGCAACCCCAGCGCGAATGGGAGCGCCTCGAGCGCCATCGCACCGAATTCGCCGTGGCCATGCGCGCGCTGCAGGCCCATCTCCCGCCCCCTCCTGCCCAGGTGCTGGACTGCGGCGGTGGGCCTGGCCGCTACGCGGTGGAACTGGCCCGCCGGGGCTACCAGGTCACGCTGTTCGACCTCTCTACCGCAGCCTTGCACCTGGCACGGGAGAATGCGGCCGCGGCCGGCGTGGCGCTGGCCGGCTACGAACACGGCAGCGCCACCGACCTCTCCTGCTTCCCCGACGATAGTTTCGACGCGGTGTTGGTCATGGGGCCGCTCTATCACCTGCTCGAGGAGGGAGAGCGGCTGCAGGCACTCACCGAGGCCCGGCGCGTGCTGAAATCGGGTGGCCCTCTCTTTGCCGCCTTCATCTCCCGCTACGCGGTGCCTCGCTGGGCCGCCGCCCGCGAGCCATCCTGGCCTCTGGAGTACCCCGCTCTCCTGGAGAAAATCCTGGCTACCGGTGTGCTGCCCCCTGGCGCGGAGGACGGCTCGTCGTTCGTGGCGCATTTTGCGCACCCGGCTCAAGTCGGCCCCTTCTGTCAACGGGCTGGCCTAGAGGTCGTCACCGTCCTGGGCGTCGAGGGCCTGGTCAGCATGATTGAGGATGGCGTAAACGCGCTCTCCGGCGCGGCCTGGGACACGTGGGTGGAACTCAACTACCGGGTGGCTGCCGACCCTTCCATCCACGGCTGCGTCGAGCACCTGCTGGTCGTGGCCGTCAAGCCCCGCTGGCGGGCAGTGCTCCGGCACATTGCGCAGCGCCTCGTGGAGGCCGGCCTGGCCTACGCGGTCGTCGGTGGCACGGCCGTCGCGCTGCACGGCGTCCCACTGCCGGTGAAGGACCTCGACCTGATGATGCCGGCTGAGGATGCCTATCGCTTCCAGGCCCTCTTCGCCGATCGCGTCGTCGAGCCGGTGGCACTGCGCGAGAGCGAGGTCTACCGCTCCCACCTGGGCCGCTTCGACTTCGACGGCCTGACCGTCGAGGTCATGGGCGATCTGCACTGGCGGGAGGCCACTGGCTGGGTACCCGTTTCGCTTGCCACGGAGACGGCGGTGGACCTGGACGGCGTGCCGGTGCCCGTCCCTTCGTTGGAAGAGGAGAGCCTGGTCTACGTGCGGCGCGGCCGGCTGGACCGAGCGGCGCTGTGCCTGCCGTACTGTGACCGCGACCGGCTGCTGGCGCTACTGCGCGAGGGGCGAGCAGCGGGTATATGATGAACCCGGGCAATCCTGCATCCGCCGAGGATCGGCCTGGCTGGCTGCCGGCGGTCGCCGCTGCCCACGCTGCCGGTGCAGGCGCCTGGACCGGCGGTGGCGTGACGGTGTGCCGCGTGTCCGGCGGGGGCAACAACGCCCTGTACCGGGTGGAGGCGGACGAGTGCTCCTACGCCTGCAAGTTGTGCGTCGCCGACGAGCGGCGGCGGGCGGTCCGCGAGTACGGGGCGCTGGGGCTGCTGCGTGCAGCGGGGCTGGACGTCGCACCGGAGCCCCTTTGGCTGGACGAAAGTTGCACCGCCCTCCCCTATCCCACTGTCGTCTACGCCTGGCTCGCTGGTGAGCCGCTCAACCCTCCGCTCACGCACGGGCAACTGGCTGCCGTGTCGGACAGCATCCAACGAATGCACGCGCTTCGGCCCTGCGACTACGAGCGTTTCGACCTCCCCGCGGCCTGGCTCCAGTGGTTTGATTTTGCGCCCTACCTGGCCCGGCTGCGCGATATGCTGAACCAGTATGGCCCGTGGTTGAGGACCACCGCACCGGACGGGCAGGACCTCTGGGAGCGGCTGGCCCGGCTGGTGGAGCGGTGTGCGGTCGCGTTCACCACCACGCATGTGGACCCAGGGCGCGGGCGCTTTCCCCTGGGCCTGTGCCGCGCCGATCAGAACCTGGCCAACGGTATCTGGGGTGAAGATGGACGGCTGCGCTGGGTGGACTGGGAATACAGCGGGTGGGGTGATCCTGCGCTCGACCTGGCGGACCTGCGCTGGCACGCCGCGCTGGCCGGCCTGGCCCCGGCGCAACACGCCTGGTTGCGCGACCACTATCGGCGACCTGCCGACGATGCCACTTTCGACGAGCGGCTGGCGGTGTGGGACCGCTTCGTGGTCACGCACTGGCCCTTCCTCGTTTTGCGCCGCTTGTGGAGTGAGTACAACGGCCCGGACCGCGTGCGCCTGAGCCAACTCGAGGGCGAGCCGGCCGCATTGCGCGCCCGCCTCGTCCGTTTCATCGAGCGCGCTGAGCAGGTGGCGGCGGGGGGCATGGTAGATGGTAGATAGGGCCTGTCTTCCTGTCCGCTGTCCGCCGTCTGCCGTCTAATCTCTACGCAGCCCTCCGCGCCAGCCACGTACCGCATTCTGAACCGCCGGGATGCGGGCGACGAGCAGCACCGCCAGTGCAGCACCGTACAGCAAAGGGACGCGGACGTTGGCCTTCACCGCCCACAAAAAGTGCACCCCGGCCAGCAGCGCGGCCAGGTAGACCAGCCGGTGCAGCCGTTTCCAGTTCTTCCCCAGCCGCGCCACCCAGCCCCGCGTGGACGTGATGGCGAGCGGCACCAGGATCAGGAACGCCAGGACCCCCACCTGCACGAAGCGCTTCTGGAGCAATTCCTGCCCGATCAGGACCAGGTCAAAGCCATAGTCCAGCCCCACGAACGTCAGGCCGTGCAAACCGGCGTACAGGAAAGCGTACAATCCCAGCGGGCGACGCAGCCGTCGCACCGGCTGGAATCCTGACAGGCTGTAGATGGGGGTGCAGGCCAGGGAAAGCAGCAACAGCACGATCGCGCTTCTCCCTGTGCGGATCGTGATCTCCCGGATCGGGTTGGCCGTCAACTGGTTCTGCGCATAGTCCCAGGCCAGGATCACCAGCGGCAACAACGCCCCCACGTGGGTCAGGATCTGCAGCCAGTGCGCCTTCAACTTCTGCATGTCAGAACCACTCGCTCAGGTCCATTCCCGCGTACAGGCCCGCTACCTCTTCCTCGTACCCGTTGAACATCAGCGTTTTGCGGCGGCCCGTTTCCCCGATCCGCCGTTCGCTGGCTTGCGACCAGCGCGGGTGGGGCACGTTCGGGTTGACGTTGGCGTAGAAGCCGTATTCGTTTGGCGCCTGCGCCATCCACAGCGACACCGGCATCTCCGCCACCAGGTCAATCTTGACGATGGACTTGATACTCTTGAACCCATACTTCCACGGCACCACCAGCCGGACCGGCGCGCCGGTCTGCGGCAGCAAGGGTTTCCCGTATATGCCGGTCGCCAGGATCGTCAGGTCGTGTAAGCCCTCGTCCAGGCGCAGCCCCTCCACGTAGGGCCAGTCGAACATCCTGCTCTTCTGGCCGGGCATCTGTTCGGGATCGTAGAGCGTCTTGAAACGCACGTATTGGGCTTCCGACGTCGGCTCCACCTCCTGGAGCAGTTTGGCCAGTGGAAACCCCAACCAGGGGATCACCATGGACCAGCCTTCCACGCAACGCATGCGGTAGACGCGTTCCTCCTCGCCGAACTGGCGCAGATCGTCCAGGTCGAACGTCTTCGGTTTGGCGACCAATCCCCCCACCTCGACTGTCCAGGGCGAGGTCTTGAAATTCTTTGCCAGTTCTGTCACCGCCTCCTTGTCGAGCGAGAACTCGTAGTAGTTGTTGTACGAGTTGATGGTCTCGTAGGATGTCAGCGGATCCCCCAGTTTGTCCTGACCTGCGCCGGCCTGCGGAGAGGGCTCGTTTGACGGTGCGGCAGTTGGCGCGGCCGTTTCCGGGCCGCACCCGCTGAGCACCAATGCGCTGGCTGCCAGCGCGCCGATACCTGCCATGAACTTGCGCCTGGACAGGTATACGTGCTCGGGAGTGATTTCAGATGGATTTATTTCTACCATAGACAACACCTATATCTATTATATCCACATTGCCAATATGCGCAAGTCATAGATGGCAGACGTCCAAGTCCCCTTGTCCCCTTGTCTCCTTGTCCCCTTGTCCTCTTTACCACTTGACGGATAAGTGCATTCGTGCTATGGTGTGAATCGTGAGAGGGCTGGCATCATGGAAGACTGGCGGCGAGCATTGAACGGCGATCCCCTCCCCTGGCTGTTGGAGCACGACCCCCAAAACCCAGGGGTACGGTACCTGGCGCTGCGGGAGTTGTCGAGCCTGCCCGAGGACGCTCCTGAGGTGCTGGAGGCCCGGGCCGCTGTCATGCGTACAGGCCCCGTGCCGGCGATTTTGGACGCCCAGTACCCCGCCGGATACTGGGTCAAACCCGGCAGCGGCTATTCTCCCAAGTATCGCTCCACTGTCTGGCAGATCATGTTCCTGGCCGAACTGGGGGCCGACCCGGCCGACGAGCGGGTGCGACGGGGCTGCGAATATCTCCTGAGCCACGGCATCGCCGCCAACGGAGCCTTTTCCGCCCTCCAGCGGCCGGTGCCGGCCGGCGCGATCCACTGCCTGAACGGTAACCTGCTCTCTGCGCTCGTGCGCCTGGGCTACGCGGGAGACCCGCGCGTGCAGGCCGCGCTCGACTGGCAGGCCCGCGCCATCACCGGCGAGGGAGGGGTTCACTACTACCGCTCTGGCACGTCTGGCCCGGGCTTTGCCTGCGCGGCCAACGGTGGGCTACCCTGTGGGTGGGGCGCTGCCAAAGCCATGAAGGCACTGGCCGCTGTGCCACCGGACGCGCGTACCCCTGCCATCCGGTGGGCGGTCGAGGCCGGGGCCGCGTTTCTGCTCAGCCGCGATCCGGCCGTGGCCGATTACCCATACGTCGAGCGGGTCAGTTCTACCTGGTTCAAGTTCGGCTTCCCGTTGAGTTACTGGAGCGACGTCTTGGAAGTGACGGCAGTGCTGGTGGACCTGGGCTATGGCAGCGACCCGCGGCTCGCCCCTGCGCTCCGCCTCATCCTCGGCAAGCAGGACGAGCGGGGGCGCTGGAGGCTGGAGAATTCGCTCAACGGCAAGATGTGGGCCGGCGTCGAGCAGAAGGGGCAGCCCAGCAAGTGGGTCACCCTGCGCGCACGGCGGGCCCTCAAACGGCAGAAATAAACCGCAAGTCTTCGCGTTCTTTGCGTCTTTGCGGTGGAAAACTTGATTGCAGCGGGAGGATGCGTTATATGAATGACCACATTTCCCCGGCGGCGGTGCTGGCGCTACTGAAGGCGCGACGGAGTATCCGCCGCTACCGGCCAGGCCCAGTGCCAGACGAGATGGTCGAGCAACTGCTCGAGGCAGGCCGCTGGGCCCCTTCGGCCAGCAACCGGCAGCCGTGGGCCTTCATCGTCGTGCGGGACGAGGCGATCCGCCGCGAGGTCGCCAAACACGCCGCCTACTACTTCATCCGCTGGGCTCAGGTAGAGGAGGCCCCGCTGCTGATCGTCCTGTGCGGCGACGCTCGCAACCGCATCTACCGGCAGTTTCTCCACGAGGACGTTGGCCTGGCGGGGTCGCAGATCATGCTGCAGGCGAAAGCATTGGGGCTGGGCACCTGTTGGATCGGCGGCCTCGACCGGAAGGCGGTCGCCGGTATCCTCAGGGTGCCCGATACCATGGATATCGTGGGGCTGTTGACGGTCGGGTTTCCGGCCGAGGACCCCGAACCGCGCGACCGCAAGCCGCTGGCCGAGATCGTCCATTATGACGTCTACGGCAACCGGCAGAAGGGTGGGGCAGTGGCACCGGGGCGCTTGCCCGGCGGCTGGCTGGGAAGGCTGTTGCGCCGTCTGCGGTTCAACATCAGACCTTAATCGGTCAAACAGGGAGGCATGAGATGAAGCCTACACCGGAGGTATTGCAGGCGATTGAGACGGCCATTCAGGCCGAGAAGGATGGCCTGGCGTTTTACACCCGCGCGGCCAGGGAGACCGGCGACCCTGGCGGCCAGCGCATGTTCCAGTCGCTGGCCGCAGACGAGGCCGCCCATTTGAAACTGTTCGAAGCCGTCCGCGAGTCGTTGCGCAAGCAGGATGCGTGGCTCTCGCTGGAGCAGGTGGCAGCCATCAGCCCAAAGAGGTCTACCCGCCCGCTCTTTTTCCCGGTGGCCGACAAGCGCCAGGGGGTGAAGGTACCTCAACGCCAGTTGGACGCGCTACAACGGGGCATTCGAGTGGAGGATGAATCCATCGCGTTCTACACGGAGCAGCAGCGCCAGGCCAATGACCCTGACTGCCAGGCCATGTACGCCTACCTGGTCGAACAGGAAGAAAGCCACCGTACGATCCTACAGGGAGAGTACGATTATCTCTCCGGTACCGGCTATTGGTTTGACATGCGGGAGTTCGACCTGGAGGCACCTGGGTAGGATCGAGACCTGACCGGTTTTCCGAAACCCGTCAGGTCTTCAGCAAAGGAGCGCAAGATGAGCAAGTTGAAGGACATGCATACGCCAATCTTCTGGGCCGAGGGGCATCCCGGAGCGCTGCCGGCGCAGGGGTGGAAGGTCGAATTGGGAGGCCTGGTCGAGCAGCCGCTCCCCCTGACCTATGAGGAGATCTTGCGTCTCCCCAGGTCCATCGCCGATGCCCGGTTGACCTCGGTGACCCGCTGGAGCGTGCGCGGCCAGTGGGGCGGTGTGCGCCTGAGCGACCTGCTACCGCTGGCCAGGCCGCGGCCGCAGGCGACCCACGTCCAGTGCGTCTCCTACCGCGGCATCTACACGACCTGCCTTCCGTTGGACGTGGCGCTACAGGAGCGCACCTTGCTGGCCTACGAGTTCGACGGTGAACCGTTGGATGCCGACTACGGCGGCCCGCTGCGCATCTTGTGCCCGTACTTGTGGGGCTACAAATCTGCCAAGAGCGTGATCGCCATCACGCTGGAGGACCGCTCGATCCCCGGCTTCTGGGAGGAGCGCGGGTATCCCGACGAGGCCGAGATCATAGCGGGGCGCGTGCTCGACGTCAACACCCACCGCTGGCGGCATATCCCCAACGGCGAGGTCATTGAGTTCCTGGACTGAGGCTGTGCCGTGAGTAGTCAGGCGACACCCATCAGGGTGCTGGGCATCGCCGGCAGTCCCCGGCGTCAGGGGAATACGGAGACGCTGTTGGATAGGTTCCTGGCCGGTGTAGAGAGCGCTGGTGCACAGGTGGAAAAGGTCGTGTTGGCCCGGCTCAAGCTCGGTGGATGCATGGCCTGCGACGGCTGCTGGGAAGATGGCCACTGCATCGTCCAGGACGATTTTCAACTCGTGTACGAGAAACTCATCGCCGCCGACGTGATCGCGCTGGCCACGCCGATGTTCTTCTGGAGCGTGCCTGCCCAAGTGAAAGCGTTGATTGACCGCAGCCAGTGCCAGTGGGCGCGCAAATTTGTGCTCAAGGCCCCGCTGGCGGCCACTCCCGCCGGCCACGCTAGAAGACGCGGGGTGTTCATTTGCGTGGGAGGATCTCCGAAACTGCACTTCGATGGGGTGATCCGCACGGTCAAGGCGTTCTTCGCCGTGCACGAGGCGGGCTATTGGGGGGCACTCCTATATGGCCACGTGGACGCCAAAGGGGAAATCTGCAAGCACCCCACGGCACTGCAAGAGGCCTTCGCCCTTGGGACCAGAGCCGTAGAGGAAGGCTGGGACAATTGCTCGGGAGGCCGCAAATTCTAATCGGTGTTTCAAAGTTCCTAAAATGTCTTGACTTTCGCGCAAAGTTACGCTATACTATAATTACCTCTTAACAGTGCAAAAAACGATTGTAGCTGTGTGCAAGCTTAAGATTACAGCCGTGGTATGCTTGGGCGGCTTGGTGGTAAACATCGCAACAGCCCACTCACTCTCAGGGTGTAGCGGGCTGTGTTGTTTATAGGCCACTTTCGGGAGCCATTGGGGAGAAGACTAATGAAGAGGCATGTTGCTTCTCTCACTGTATTGTTCTTCTGGCTGGTGTCTGGGTTCGGGTTCCCCGTTGAGGATGGGACGGCTGCTGGCCCTGATGACCTGGCCGGTGGAATGTCCTTTCAGGTTAGGGGCAATGCAGCGTTGCCTTCACCTGACGACGACTACGATGGGCTGACCGACGACGTCGAGACGAATGGCTGGTGGAACGCCGCCGGCCTTTTCACCACCGATCCGCACGACCCAGATAGCGACAACGATGGCCTGACCGATGGTCAGGAAAAACTGTACGATGCAGACCCCCTCGACGGCCACAGCCCCGGCATATACGTGGAATACGAAGACCACCTGAAGACTCGCCAATACTCTGCCAAAGAGAGCTATGTCCAGCCCTGGGGCTGGCAACAATATGGTGACCAGCTTATCAGCCTGGACGCCGTCGTCGTGCGCCGGGGCTCAACTTTCTCCGTAGGCGGCCCTGCCGATGCGATTGTCCAGGTGAACAAGAGCCTTGACTCTCTGACTACGTTGACGCCTGTGCGAGATGCCTGTAATGGCCGATGGCGGATTTATGTGCCATCGGGGAGCACAGTGGGCAGGTATGAAATTGCCCTGCGAGATGGCGAATGGAGCAAGAAGTTGAAGCTGTACGTCATCTTTGAGTTGCCCACACCTACGTCCAGCTTTACTCAGGCGATGATTGACACATTCCTGTATGACGATGATCCGGAAGACTTACGGGACGAAATGGGCATCCTATTAGGCGATTACAAGTACACGCACGCCGATTATCCGGATCGAATCCCCCCGAACGCGTGGGTCAATGCCGGTAGTGCCTATAGATTCCAGCTCCAGCAATTCGAGCCGTTTGTGTTCGCGGAGCACGTCATCGGAGCAATCAATGGCCGGAGTAATCAATGGAGTGCAGCCCAGGCCTTGGTCGCCCGTGTGGATAAAGTGACCCGATTTGGCTACCCCCGAGTTCTGGCCAGTTCGTGGAGCGTACTGCACCCAGGTGCAGATGACAGGAACCAGTGTTCCAACATTGCCAGCCTCTTGACGGCGTTTGAGCGCTCGGCCGGCATCCCCGCGCGCCCCTTTTTCGTAGACTGGGCACATGCTACATTTGACCACGCAGCGGAGATATGGCTGAATGGTACCTGGTATGCGGCACGTGGCTACGTAAGTGTTGAACCGGAAGGGTGTGGTTGGGATTGTGACTATGGTTATCGTTCACTGCAGAGCAGGTATGGCTGGGGCAGAGACAGATACAGACCCTGGCACTCTGGTGGAAGCGGAAGTGGTAGCACCGTTATGGCGGCCGATGAGAATTGGACCTGGTCGGGAACAGGCTGGTCAGATACTCCGTGGGGGCACGACTATCGCTGGCCGAGCTGGGACTGGGATGCGATTGTGCGATATAACTGGTTTGATACCCTGTTCGTCCCGTACTGGTCATACTGGGGCTGGAGCCGAGAACCCAAGGTCACTGGAAGTCCTCCTTACGCCTGGCCTGCGTCGGCCAACCTGACCGGTGATGTGTCGTCCGAACAGCCCTCCACCGAGATGGCTGACGATGGTCAGGCCGGTGTGGCCGTGCGTGGGGTGGATGACTATGCTGTTGACCTGGATAGGGACGGCTACTTTGACCAACTCGTGATTGAGGTCGAGGTGGACCCCACACAGGCGGGCACCTATTGGCTTCAAGCCCAGCTCGGCGTTGATCGCCAGGTCCCAGATTTGATGGGGAGCGGCGGCCTGATCGCCGCCACGGTGGTGCGCGCCGACCTGTCAGAGGGAACCAACATTGTTCAGCTTCCATTTGAGGGGCTGCACATCTCAGGGGCCAAAGTGGACGGCCCATACGTCCTGCAATATCTGTCCATCACCGACGTGGACAGCCCGGGGCCTGACGAGTTCGCCAACGATGCCGTGGGGCATTGGACGTCCCTGTATATCACAGGTTCCTACCGGGCCTATGACTTTCAGAACCGGGGGGCGGCATTGTCCGGCGAGATAAGTGAACGGGGTCTCGATGCTGACGGTGACACGCTGTACGAATCGCTGATCCTGGACGTGGGCTTGAACGTATTGGAGCCGGGGACGTACACGGTCCAGGGTGACCTGTACGATAGCCAGGAGAGGTTCGTGGCTCGGGCCACCTGGAGTGGGACAGGTTCGACGGCGGTTCTCCAATTCGACGGGTTGTCGGACGCCGTGGGGCCGTACACCCTGCAGGAGATGTCCCTACTCAATGCCGACGGAGAGCTGATTGACCTGCTGGTTGGGGCGTACACCACGCAACAGGGGTTCCAGGCAGACGGTGGGACGCACATTGTCGAGCGAACTGAGTCGGGTGAGGTCGGCCTACAGGGAATCTTGCCAGGCCCATACACCGATTCCGGGTTGGACCTGGATGGGGATGGGTTGTACGACCTGCTGGAGGTTGACGTGCAGGTGGAGGTAGAGGAGGCTGGTCAGTATAGATTGGAAGGGTGGATGGGAGGCGGGGGAGGCTCTCTGATCTCGTGGGCTGCGGGTGATCCCATCAGCGTGACAACAGTAGGTACGTACACGCTTTCTCTGGCGTTCAGTGGGCCGGCGATCAGCGCTCATAACACAGATGGGCCTTTCACACTGATCGCGCTGAAGCTTCTGAGAGGGGATGGGTACGAGGTGGTGGATGAGGTGGACGTCGCGTACACCACGGCCTCGGCCTACACGCCGGATCAGTTTGAACGGCTACCATATCTTGAGCTGCCTGCCGATTACGTGATTCTCTTTGAGGATCACATGGAAGACGGTGAAGGCGCTTGGACGACGGACTGGCCGTGGGCTCTGACAGCGGCCCAGTCTCACAGCCCGACCCATGCCTGGACGGACAGTCCGGGTGGGAACTACGCCAACAACAGGAATGTGTCACTGACGACGGGCCCCATGGACCTGGTGGCATTTAGCAGGCCGATGCTGCAATTTCAGACCTGCTACGATCTGGAGACGGACTACGATTATGGGTACGTGGAGATTTCCACTGATGGGGGTGCCACGTGGTATAGTGTATCTACGTACACCGGCAGGATGGCGCATTGGACTGGTGAGATGGTGGACCTGGGTATGATCGGAGGCACTGAGACGCTGCGGGTGAGATTCCATCTGGACACAGATGCAGGCGTCACCGCAGATGGATGGTACATAGACGACGTGGCCATCTACTTTGACAAGGATCAGGACGACGACGGTATTCCTGACAGCATAGAAGTAGGTGATGATGCGAGCGAGCCGGTGGACACCGATGGAGACGGCAAACCTGACTATCTGGATGGTGACAGTGACAATGATGGTATTCCTGACAGCATAGAAGCAGGGGACGATCCGACCGAGCCGGTGGATACAGATCGAGATGGCATACCTGACTATGTGGATGGGGACAGTGACAACGACGGTTTCCCTGACGGTGAAGAGGGCACCGGCGACCACGATGGAGATGGTATTCCCAACTATGTGGACTTCGAAGTGCGCGTTTTCCTGCCGCTCGTTAGGCGGTAACCTTCCACGGTCCAACCACGTGTAGCGAAAGGGGCATGGGGATGATAAACGTGCTGGGCATCGCCGGCAGTCCCCGGCGTCAGGGGAATACCGAGACGCTGCTGGACAGGTTCCTGGCCGGTGCAGAGAGCGCTGGCGCACAGGTGGAAAAGATCGCGTTGGCCCAGCTCAAGATCGGTGGATGTATAGCCTGTGACGGTTGTTGGGACGACGGCCACTGCATCGTCCAGGACGATTTTCAGCCCGTGTACGAGAAACTCGTCGCCGCCGACGTGATCGTGCTGGCTACGCCGATGTTCTTCTGGAGTGTGCCTGCCCAGGTGAAAGCGTTGATTGACCGCAGCCAGTGCCAGTGGGCGCGCAAGTTCGTGCTCAAGGCCCCCCTGGCGGCTACCCCCGCCGGCCACGCTAGAAGACGCGGGGTGTTCATTTGCGTGGGAGGATCTCCGAAACTGCACTTCGATGGGGTGATCCGCACGGTCAAGGCGTTCTTCGCCGTGCACGAGGCGGACTATTGGGGGGCACTCCTATATGGCCACGTGGACGCCAAAGGGGACATCCTGAAGCACCCCACAGCCTCGCAGGAGGCGTTCGACCTGGGCGTCAGGGTTGTACAGGAAATCTGACCGGTTCCGTTTGCTCGGCCTGGATCGCCAGATCCAGGCCACAGGTGGCCACTTACGCCCGCTGGGCTACCGGATCTCGCGATCCGGTGGGAGCGGCTGCTCCATTTAACCCGTTCCCCGAATCGGATGACAGCCCGCTCAGGATCAGGAGGTAGGGCCAGGGGTGAGAACCTCCAGCCCACGGAAGACGTCGCTGGCGATGAGCGTGTCGGTAGCAGGCAGTCCGCCGGGGGCGTTGGGGTCGGCCAGCGCGCACGGCCTGACTCTCACCCTCCCCAGCCCTCCTTCTCCCTTTGGCCGACCGTCAGCCCGCCGGCCAGGCTGCCGTAGAAGGCGGCGACGAACTTTCTGGCCGCCACGACATTTCTTGATAATTCCTAAAATGTCTTGACTCTCACGCAAAGTTGCGCTATACTATTGGCATTCCAGTGGATCAGAAGTGCCTCCGGTTGTATCCAGGGAGGTAGCCAAGAGTGGCAAAAACGACTCGTCTATAATGCTTGAGGTACCACAGAGCTCACTCATCGTCCAGGCGTGTGTCGGGTTTTGTTTTTTGTGAACGCATAGGGCATCGGGTTGTCCACAATGGAGTTAAGCACTATGGTGAGGAACAGGGTTGCTCGGTCACTGATTTATGCCTTACTACTAAGTACGCTGGTGTGCCTCTCCAGCCCGCTTGCTGTCTTCAGTCAGAACGGGATTCATGATGTCCAACAGTATATCGTGTATGGTGTATACACTACGTTTCAGCGCCTGGCGATTGTCAGGACCGGTGCCTCGATTGTTGCGCTCGGCCGTGATTGGGTTGAGATCAGGGCCACTCTGGAAGAGGTTATAGCCATCAGAGCCTTGGGATATAGAGTTGAACGAGTGCCTCCTCGGCCTGGAGGTTCTACATTTAATGTCTATCTCCCTGTGATTATGGTTTCCAGTCAGGGAGAGGCTGATGGTGTGCGGCAGTATATTGTGTATGGCGTATATGACAAGTTTCAGCGCACAGCGATTGCGAGGACCGGTGCGGCTATTGATGCAGGGGGTACCGGTTGGGTTGAGATCAGTGCTATTCCGAGCGAGGTTGCAGCCGTAACAGCCCTCGGGTACAGGGTTGAGCCGATATCTCGACCTGTGCAAGTCGAGGCTTTCCCCCCAGAAGACTCCGGCTATCACGATTACTCCGAGATGGTGACGGAGATCAACCAAGCGGCTACCGATCACCCCGATGTGGTTGATCTGTTCTCCGTTGGGCAGAGCTACGAGGGGCGAGAATTGTGGGCTGTGAAGATCAGCGATAATGTTGTACTTGACGAATCAGAGCCCGAAGTCCTTTTCACTGTCCATCCGCATGCGCGTGAACATCTGGCCGTAGAACAAGGTCTATACATCCTTCAGATGCTGACCGACGAGTACAATGTGACCTCGCAGATCACAGACCTCGTCAACTCGCGGGAGATCTATGTCATATTTGATGTGAATCCTGACGGTGGAGAGTACGATCATGGAAGCGGTACTTATCTTTCCTGGCGCAAGAACCGTCAGCCTAACGAGGGCAGTGCCGCTATAGGAACGGATCTGAATCGCAACTGGGGTTACAGATGGGGCTGTTGTGGTGGTTCCAGTGGCGACCCCAGCAGCGAAACCTATCGTGGTCCAGCTCCGTTCTCTGCCTCTGAGACCGACGCAATCCGCAGGTTTGTGGAAAGCCGAGTGATTGGTGGAAATCAACAAATCACAGCTCATATTGACTTTCATACTCATGCTGAATTTGTTATGTGGCCTTATGGCTATACCTACGACGCGGTTCCTCCTGACATGACTGCAGACGACAGCAGTGTGTTGGTGGCCATAGGGCAGCACATGGCCTCGCTCAACGGTTATACTGCCCGGCAAAGCAGCGATTGGTACATCACTGACGGCAATATCATTGATTGGATGTACGGCACTCAACATATCTTCTCGTTCTTGCTTGAGCTCTACCCTCCCAGTTCGAGTCAAGATGGCAGCTATCCTCCTGATGAGATCATTCCGGCCGAGACTGCTCGTAATCGAGAGGCTCTTTTGTATTTTCTCGAGCAGGCTGACTGTCCTTACCGCGTAATCGGTAAAGAGTTAGAATACTGTCCAGGAGGGCCGGAACCCACACCCACACCTACACCAATGCTACTGCCCGATCTCCAGGGTTATTGGGCTTTGGATGAAGTCAGCGGCCAGCGTCTGGATGGTTCTGGACAGGGCAATCACTTGACGGACAACAACACGGTGGGGTCTGTTGCAGGCCGTATGGGGCTGGCGGCGGATTTGGAGAGCGATAATAGCGAGTATCTGTCCATCAGTGACGCCAGTCAGCACGGGCTGGACCTGACGGGGAGCCTGACGCTGGTGGGGTGGATGAATGCGGAGAGCGTGGAGCGCTGGCAGGTGATGGCGGGGAAGTACGAGTATGGGTACAACCGTCGTGGGTATCGGCTGGACCTGCGGCCGGGCAACCTGGTGGGGTTCATCGTTTCAGCGGATGGCACCTTCAGCGACGGGTATCTGCTGGAGGCGCGGCCTGCATTCACGCTGAGTCCGGGGGTGTGGCATCACGTGGCAGGCGTGTTTGATGCGGAGGGCAGGACACTCTCGGTGTACATGGATGGGGATGTGCTTGCCTCGCGCTCGGTGGCGCATAACACGATCTATGATACGTCGGCGTCGTTCATGGTTGGGGCTGACACGTACTATGGCGGTGCGATACACTACTTCGACGGGCAGTTGGACGATTGGCGGGTGTACAGTCGTGCGCTGAGCGAGCGGGAGATAGAGGCGCTGATGGCTCCACCTCCACCTCCGACGCCGACGCCGACCCCGACGGCGACCAGCACGCCCACGCCGTCTGTCACCCCAACGCCGACCGAGACACCCACGCCGACAGAGACGCCGACGGAGACGGCGACGGCGACCAGCACGCCCACGCCGTCTGTTACCCCAACGCCGACCGAGACACCCATGCCGACGGAGACGCCGACAGAGACGCCGACGGCGACCAACACGCCCACGCCGTCTGTTACTCCAACGCCGACCGAGACACCTATTGCGACGGAGACGCCGACGGAGACGGCGACGGCGACCAGCACGCCTACGCCGTCTGCTACTCCGATACCAACGGCGACCAGCACGCCCGCACCGTCTGCCACCCCCACGCCGACGGAGACGCCGGAGTTGGGCCTGCGTGGGTACTGGACGCTGGACGAGGTCAGCGGCCGGCGCCTGGACAGCTCTGGAATGGGTAATCATCTGACGGACAACAACACGGTGGGGTCCGCTGCGGGTCAGGTAGGCCTGGCGGCCGACTTGGAGAGCGGCAACAGCGAGTATCTGTCTATCGGCGACGCGGTTCAGCACGGGCTGGACATCACCGGCAGTCTGACGCTCGCTGGCTGGTTGAATGCGGAGAGCCTGAGCAGTTGGCGGGTCCTGGCGGCCAAGTACGACTTGGGTGTCAACACGCGTGCCTACCGTCTCGACCTGCGTTATGACAACCTCGTGGCGTTCATCGTGTCGCCTGACGGCAACGTTAGTTCTGGGAACCGTCTGGAGGCCAGTCCTCCCTCCCTGCTGAGGGTTGGCACCTGGTATCACGTGGCAGCCGTCTTCGATGCGGAACAAAGGAGTATGTCGGTCTATCTCAATGGCGACCTGATCGGGTCGCGTTCGGTCACCTACAGCACCATCTATGATTCCCCAGCGTCCTTCATGCTGGGGGCTAACCAGAGCAATGGCCAGGCCACTCAATACTTCGATGGCCGGCTCGACGAGTGGCGGGTCTATAGCCGTGCGCTGAGCGAGCGGGAGATAGAGGCGCTGATGGCTCCACCTCCAACGCCGACGGCGACCAGCACGCCCACGCCGTCTGTCACCCCAACGCCGACCGAGACCCCCATGCCGACGGAAACGCCGACGGCGACGGCGACGGCGACCAGCACGCCCACGCCGTCTGTTACCCCAACGCCGACCGAGACACCTATTGCGACGGAAACGCCGACGGCGACGGCGACGGCGACCAGCACGCCCACGCCGTCTGTTACCCCCACGCCGACCGAGACACCTATTGCGACGGAGACGCCGACGGCGACGGCGACGGCGACCAGCACGCCTACGCCGTCTGTTACTCCAACGCCGACCGAGACCCCCCTGCCGACGGAGACGCCGACGGAGACGGCGACGGCGACCAGCACGCCCACGCCGTCTGTTACCCCAACGCCGACCGAGACCCCCACGCCGACGGAGACGCCGGAGTTGGGCCTGCGTGGGTACTGGACGCTGGACGAGGTGAGCAGTCGGCGGCTGGACAGTTCCGGGCGGGGGAATCACTTGACGGACAACAA
>Ga0307377_10000612_pt1 | contig 46977 bp, 42 predicted proteins | sample TR3MG_FD_202535 | JGI IMG/M metagenome (GOLD analysis project Ga0307377, IMG submission 202535) | Soil microbial communities from Risofladan, Vaasa, Finland - TR-3 | ecosystem: Environmental > Terrestrial > Soil > Coastal area > Acid sulfate soil | place: Finland: Risofladan, Vaasa | collected...
GCGCTCAAAACCGAACTGTCGAGAGTCAGCAATGAGTAGGTGCGTCTCCACCGGTGCCAACCCGATACCCGCTCGAATCGGTCCGGCGCAACGCCCGGCGTGAATAATGCGGATGAATTGCACCGACCCGCATTAAAATCAAATTCGATATCGCTTCTGGCATGCTTTCTGCTCAGTAAACCGTATGCCTGATTTTCCCCACCTTGGACTGGAACACCTTGCGACCGCCGTTATCGTGCTGGACGAGGAGTCGCGCATTGTTTATATCAATCCGGCCGCGGAGAACCTGTTCGACATCAGCGATAAAAACATGCATGGACTTCCGCTCCAGCAGGTATTCACGCATACCGAACAACTGGCCAACGCCATGCAGCAGGCGGTGCAAAACAATGCCAGCTTTATCGAGCACGATTTGACACTGGGAACACACGGAAATGGCCGGGTGCATCTGCGCTGCGCGGCAACGCCGTTGCAGCTTGGCAAGCGCTACTTGCTGCTCGAATTTCACCCCATGGACAGACCGCTCAAACTGGCTCGCGAAGAGCAGATGCTAGACCAGACCCAGGCGAACCGCCTGCTGTTGCGCAATCTTGCGCATGAAATCAAGAACCCGCTCGGCGGCATACGCGGCGCGGCGCAATTGCTTGAGCAGGAACTGGAAAAACCCGCCTTGCGCGAATACACCCAGGTCATTGTGCAGGAAGCAGACCGTTTGCGTTCGCTGATGGAAAAACTGCTGGCTCCGCAGAATGCCTCGCACGCCAGCGCGCTCAACATTCACGAAGTGCTGGAACGTGTGCGCAGCGTGGTCATGGCGGAAATGCCGGAGGGCTTGAAGATAAAACGCGACTACGATATCAGCTTGCCCGCGCTGGTTGGCGACAAGGAGCAATTGATACAAGTCATGCTGAATATCGTGCGCAACGCAGCCCAGGCCATGCACGGTAACGGGATGATCACTTTGCGCACCCGTGTGGCGCATCAGGCGACGCTGATCAAACGCCTGTACCGCCAGGCGGTGCGGGTGGAAATCATCGATAACGGGCCCGGAATCCCGCCCGAATTGCAGGACAAGATATTCTATCCCCTGGTGTCCGGGCATGCCGACGGGCATGGGTTGGGACTGACCATCGCGCAGGATTTTGTCAGCCAGCATCACGGCATCATCGAGTTTGACAGTGAGCCCGGGCGCACCTGCTTCACCGTATTGCTTCCCATCCCTTGAATAGTTAGGCGACCAAAATGAAACCTGTCTGGATTATTGACGACGACCGCTCCATCCGCTGGGTGCTGGAAAAATCCCTGGCACGCGAGGATATCGAGTTCAAGAGTTTTGCCTCGGCGGACGATGCGCTGCAAACGCTGGGTGATGGCGTAATACCGCAGGTAGTCGTCAGCGATATCCGCATGCCGGGAAGTTCCGGACTGGATTTTTTGCAGATGCTGCACCGGCGTCACCCGCTTATTCCGGTCATCATCATGACCGCGTATTCCGATCTTGAAAGCGCCGTTTCCGCGTTCCAGGGCGGCGCATTCGAATACCTGCCCAAACCTTTCGACATCAACCACGCAGTGGAACTGATCAGGCGCGCGCTGGAGCAGAGCCTGCGCAAATCGGGCGAGACCGAGCCGGTTGAGGCGGATGCCGACATGCTCGGCCAGGCGCCCGCGATGCAGGAAGTGTTTCGCGCCATCGGCAGGCTGTCGCAGTCGCATGCCACGGTTCTGATCAACGGCGAATCGGGAACCGGCAAGGAGCTGGTCGCCAGGGCGCTGCACCGCCACAGCCCGCGTGCCGACAAACCGTTTATTGCGATCAATACCGCCGCGATTCCCAAGGACCTGCTGGAGTCCGAGTTGTTCGGCCATGAGCGCGGCGCGTTTACCGGCGCGGCAACGACCCGACGCGGGCGTTTCGAGCAGGCAGAAGGCGGCACGCTGTTCCTGGATGAAATCGGAGACATGCCGCCTGAACTGCAAACCCGTTTATTGCGGGTGTTGTCGGACGGAAACTTCTACCGTGTCGGCGGACACCAGCCGATCAAGTCCAGCGTGCGCATCATTACCGCCACCCACCAGAATCTGGAAGAACGCGTCAAACAGGGCCTGTTCCGCGAGGATTTGTTCCACCGCCTGAATGTGATCCGGTTGCGGCTGCCGCCGCTGCGCGAGCGGCGCGAGGATATCCCGCTGCTGGCAAAATATTTTCTGCAAAAGAGCGCGCGCGATCTGGCGGTTGAGCAGAAGCAATTCAGCGAGGCGACATTGCAGCATCTGAGCGCGCAGGAATTTCCGGGCAACGTGCGCCAGCTGGAAAACCTTTGCCACTGGCTGACCGTGATGACGCCGTCACAGACCATCGAGATCGCCGACCTGCCGCCGGAGTGGCGCGGCGGGTCGGCGACGAGAGAATCGACCGAGGGCGACTGGAAGACAGCATTGGCGCAACAGGCCGCGCTTGCGCTGCAGCGCGGCGACGAGCGCATCATGGACAGCCTGACCGCGCAATTTGAACGCACGCTGATCGTGCAGGCATTGCATCACACCAACGGACGGCGTATCGAGGCGGCCACCCTGCTCGGGATCGGGCGCAACACGCTGACGCGCAAAATCCAGGAATTGGGCCTGGACAACCAGGGTTAATGAATCAGCGCTGCAATTGATCCAGCAATTTTTCGTGTATCCCGCCAAAGCCGCCGTTGCTCATCACCAGGATATGGTCGCCGGGCCTTGCGGCGGCGACGATTTTGGCGATTAAGGCATCCAGCCGGTCTTCAACGACAGCCTTGTCGCCCAGCGGCAACAGTGCACTGCGCGCATCCCAGCCGAGGTTGGCCGCGTAACAAAACGCCAGATCGGCATCCTTCAGGCTGGCGGGCAATGCATCTTTCATCATGCCCAGTTTCATCGTGTTGGAACGCGGTTCCAGCACGGCCAGTATCCGCGCGCTGCCGACCTTGCGGCGCAGGCCGGCAACCGTGGTGTCGATCGCGGTGGGATGGTGGGCAAAATCGTCATAAACGGTAATGCCGTTGGCGACACCGCGAATTTCCATGCGCCGTTTCACGTTCCTGAATTCTTTCAACGCCGCCAATCCCTGCTTGACGGGCACGCCGGCATGGCGAGCTGCGGCGAGCGCGGCGAGCGCATTCTGGCGATTGTGTTCGCCGAGCAGGTCCCAGTCCAAGGTGTCCTGCGCTTCTCCGCCGAGCAATACACGGTTGTCGGCATCGATCTGCCAGCCGTCATCCGTGCCGAAATGCGCCACCGCTGTCCAGCAACCGCGCTGCAAAACCCGATCCAGCGCGGCCGCGCGGCCGTTGCTGACGATCAGCCCGTTGCCGGGAACGGTGCGCACCAGATGATGGAACTGCGTTTCGATCGCGGCGAGGTCGGGAAAGATGTCGGCGTGATCGAATTCGAGATTGTTGAGGATTGCGGTACGCGGGCGGTAATGCACGAACTTGGAGCGTTTGTCGAAAAATGCGGTGTCGTATTCATCGGCTTCGATGACAAAGAACGGCGATTCGGTGAGCCGGGCGGAGACGCCGAAATTCTGCGGCACGCCGCCGATCAGAAAGCCGGGGTTCAGCCCTGCGTAGTCCAGTATCCAGGCCAGCATTGCGCTGGTGGTGGTCTTGCCGTGGGTGCCCGCGACAGCCAGCACCCATTTGTCGCGCAGCAGGGTGTCTGCCAGCCATTGCGGCCCGGAGATGTAGGGCAGGTTGCGGTTGAGGATTTCTTCCATCAGCGGATTGCCGCGCGACATCACATTGCCGATCACGAACCTATCCGGTTCGAGTGCCAGCTGTTCCAGGCCGAAGCCCTCGATCAGCGCGATACCCTGCGCTTCAAGCTGCGTGCTCATCGGCGGGTATACGTTGGCATCACAGCCGGTAACACGATATCCGGCCTGCCTGGCAAGCACGGCGATGCCGCCCATGAAGGTGCCGCAGATCCCCAGGATATGAATCGCCGGGGTTTTACGCGTGATCATTGTTGCTCACTCCCCGGGGCGTACCCACATGGAATGCCGTGACTTTTTGGAATAGCGAAGCAAGGCAACGGTTACCAGCGCGCCAATGACCAGTGTATACCAGGGAAAACTTCCCATGTCATAGCCAAGGAAGGGCAGAAACGTCATGGGAACAAACAACATGATCCAGATAAAACCGGCCACCATGCCTGCCCAGCCGACGAAAACACCAACGGTAGTGCGTCTGACAACCATCGTGCTCCCGCATTTTTTGCATTCGGTTGCATTTGGTTCAAGTTCTGAAGCGCAGTTTGGACATTGCATAAATTTTTCCTTTAGCTAAAAGCGAAATGCCTGCCAGGCATTGCGAAATATAAAATATACCGCACCCAACAGGTACAGCGCCGCATACAGGTAATCCAGCTTCGGCGCGGCAACCAGCAGCGGTTGCGAGATCCGGCTCATCACCTAAATATCATGACGGGCCGTAATGCGCTGTAAGAATTTGTTAATGAACGCCCAGCAGCTCGACATCAAAAACCAGCGTCGCGTTTGGCGGAATCACGCCACCGGCACCGCGCGAGCCATATCCCAGGTTCGGGGGAATGATCAGTGTGCGCTCCCCGCCGACCTGCATGCCGGCCACGCCCTGATCCCAGCCCAGGATCACTTGTCCTGCGCCCAGGGAGAATTCGAAGGGTTCGTTGCGGTCGCGCGAGCTGTCGAATTTCTTGCCGTGGTGATCCGGCGCATCGGCATCGTAAAGCCAGCCGGTGTACTGCACCGTCACGTTCTTGCCGGGGACAGCCAGATCGCCCTTGCCCAGTTTTACATCGGTCTTGATCAGTTGAGTCATGTTGCCAGTCTCCGTTTTTGGTGCGTCCTGTTTAGAGCACGCGGTGGTTGAAAAAATGCCGACAGCCAACAACATTGCCAGCGAAATATTGGTCGTAATCTTGCTCATAATTGTCCTCCATTGAATTAATAGCCAAGCACGGGCGCAAGCCAGCGTTCAGCCACTTCCAGCGGCCATTCCTTGCGTCTTGCATAATCAGCCGCCTGATCCCTGTCGATTTTGCCGACGGCAAAATATTTGGCCTGCGGATGCGAGAAGTAAAAGCCGCTTACCGCTGCGGTAGGCAGCATCGCAAAGCTTTCGGTGATCGTGATGCCGGCGTTCAGCGGCGCCTGCAACAGGTCGAACAACGGGCCTTTTTCCGAATGCTCGGGGCAGGCCGGATAACCGGGCGCGGGTCGAATGCCGCGGTATTGTTCCGCGATCAGCGCGTTGTTGTCCAGCGTTTCGTCAGTCGCATAGCCCCAGAATTCGCGGCGCACCCGGGCGTGCAGCAGTTCGGCGAAGGCTTCGGCGAGACGATCGGCCAGCGCCTTGAGCATGATCGCGCTGTAGTCGTCATTCTGCCTTTCGAATTCCGCGACCCGCGCGTCGATGCCGATGCCGGCGGTTACCGCGAATGCACCGATGTAATCCTTGACCTTTGAGTCTCTGGGCGCGATGAAATCCGCGAGGCAGTAGTTCGGGATGTCGGCCGGTTTCCGGTTTTGCTGGCGCAGGTTGTGCCAGGTCATCGCAATCTTGCTGCGCGTCTCGTCGGTATAGATCTCGATGTCGTCGCCCGGACCTCCATCGACAGCGACGCTGTTCGCCGGGAACAGGCCGAACACCGCGTTTGCGGTCAGCCATTTTCCCTTGATAATCTGCTGCAGCATTGCCTGCGCATCGGAAAACAGCTTGCGCGCTTCTTCGCCGACCACCTCGTCCTGCAATATCTTCGGGTAGCGGCCGGCCAGTTCCCATGCCTGGAAGAACGGTGTCCAGTCGATGTATTCGGCGATCTTGTCGAGCGGATAAGCCTCGAACTTGTGCACGCCCGGCAACCACGGTTTGGGCGGCGTGTAATGCTTCCAGTCGGTCTGCAAGCCGCGCGCGCGCGCTTCGGCCAGCGGAACATACACCGCCTTGACCTTCTTGCCCTCGTGCTGTTCGCGCGCCTTTGCGTATTCGGACTTGATGCCCGCGACGTATTCATCGCGCAGCGTGTCGGAGAGCAGATTGCTGCACACGCCGACCGCGCGCGATGCATCGGTGACGTACACCGTCGGCCCGTTCAGGTAGTTCGGTTCCACCTTGACTGCGGTGTGCATGCGCGAAGTGGTCGCGCCGCCGATCAGTAAAGGTATCGTGAAGCCCTGGCGCTGCATCTCTTTCGCGACATGCGCCATCTCTTCCAGCGAGGGCGTGATCAGACCGGACAGGCCGATGATGTCGGCATTGCTTTCGCGCGCGGTGTCGAGGATCTGCTGGCAGGGCACCATCACGCCCATGTTCACCACCTCGAAGTTGTTGCACTGCAACACCACGGTGACGATGTTCTTGCCGATGTCATGCACGTCGCCCTTGACCGTTGCCATCACGATCTTGCCCTTGGTGCTGGTGTCCCCGGAGCGCAGTTTTTCCGCCTCGATGTAGGGCACCAGGTGCGCCACCGCCTGTTTCATCACACGCGCCGATTTGACCACCTGTGGCAGGAACATCTTGCCCGCGCCGAACAGGTCGCCGACCACATTCATCCCGATCATCAGCGGGCCCTCGATCACTTCGACCGGGAACTTCGCCTGCAGCCGCGCCTCCTCGGTGTCCTCGACAATAAACGCGGTGATGCCGCGCACCAGCGCATGGGTCAGGCGCTCCTGCACGGTGCCGTTGCGCCATTCCAGATTTTCAACCTGTACCTTGCCGCCGCCCTTGACGGATTCAGCCATGGTCACCAGTTTTTCGCCGGCATCGGGATCGCGATTGAGCACCACGTCTTCCACCGCGTCACGCAGTTCCCGGGGAATTTCCTCGTACACGCCGAGTTGCCCGGCGTTGACGATGCCCATGGTCAGGCCCGCCCTGATCGCGTGGTACAGGAACACGGTGTGGATCGCCTCGCGCACCGCGTCGTTGCCGCGGAACGAGAACGACACGTTGGACACGCCGCCGCTGATCTTTGCATACGGCAGATGCTTGTGTATCCATGCGGTCGCCTCGATGAAGTCCACCGCGTAGTTGTTGTGTTCCTCGATGCCGGTCGCGATCGCGAAAATGTTCGGGTCGAAGATGATGTCTTCCGGGGGGAAGCCGACCTTGTTGACCAGGATGTCATAGCTGCGCTTGCAGATCTCGGTCTTGCGCTGGTAGGTGTCGGCCTGGCCCTGTTCGTCGAATGCCATCACCACCGCTGCCGCGCCGTAGCGGCGCACCAGCGTGGCATAGTGGATGAACTGTGCTTCGCCTTCCTTCAGCGAGATCGAATTGACGATGGCCTTGCCCTGCACGCATTTCAAGCCCGCTTCGATCACATCCCACTTGGACGAATCGATCATCAGCGGCACTTTGGAAATGTCCGGTTCGGAGGCGACCAGGTTAAGAAACTTCACCATGGCCGCCTGCGAGTCCAGCATCGCCTCGTCCATGTTGATGTCCACCACCTGCGCCCCGCCCTCGACCTGGTTGCGCGCCACATCGAGGGCCTGGGCGTAATCGCCGGACAGGATCAGCCGCGCGAACATCTTCGAGCCGGTGACGTTGGTGCGCTCGCCGACATTGACGAACAGCGAGTCGTCGCCGATATTGAACGCTTCCAGCCCGGACAACCGGCACTTGGGTTCGATGTCGGGAAGCTTGCGCGGCGGCACATCGCGCAACGCGTCGGCGATCGCCCTGATGTGCGCGGGGGTGGTGCCGCAGCAACCGCCCGCGATGTTGAGGAAGCCGCTGGTGCCAAACTCTTTCACCACCCCGGCTGTATATTCGGGAGTCTCGTCGTAGCCCGTTTCCGACAACGGGTTGGGCAGGCCTGCATTCGGGTGCGCGCTGACATACACGCTGGCCACGCGCGACAATTCTTCCAGATAGGGGCGCATCAGATCGCCGCCCAATGCGCAATTCAGCCCGATCGACAGCGGCTTGGCATGGCTCAACGAATTCCAGAATGCCTCGGTGGTCTGGCCGGACAGCGTGCGCCCGGAGGCATCGGTGATGGTGCCGGAGATCATGATCGGCACGCGCACCTTGTGCAGTTCGAAATACTGCTCGATCGCGAACAGCGCGGCCTTGGCATTGAGCGTGTCGAAAATGGTTTCCACCATCAGCAGATCCGCGCCGCCGTCGAGCAGGCCGCGTATCGCTTCGGTATAGCCGGCCACCAGTTCATCAAAGCTGATATTGCGGAAACCCGGATCGTTTACGTCCGGCGAGATCGAGGCGGTCTTGGTGGTCGGTCCCAGCACGCCGGCAACAAAGCGCGGCTTATTGGGGATCTTCGCCTCGAATTCGTCGCACACGCCGCGCGCCAGTCTCGCCCCGGCAAAGTTCAGTTCATAGGCCAGCTCCACCATGTCGTAATCGTCCAGCGATGCCTCGGTGGAATTGAACGTGCAGGTCTCGATGATGTCCGCGCCCGCCGCCAGGTATTCGGCGTGGATGCCACGAATGATCTGCGGCTGGGTCAGCAGCAGCAGGTCGTTGTTGCCTTTGACATCGACCGGGTGATCGGCAAAGCGCTTGCGCTCGACGTTGTCGTCTGAAAAACCCGCTGGATATTCCCCGTACAGCACTGTGCCGCGATAATGTTCCTCGGTCAGTTTGTAGCGCTGAATCATCGTGCCCATCGCGCCGTCCAAGATCAGGATGCGCTGCTTGATGAGCTGTTCGATAGGATGGGAAGTGCGGGTCATGGCGTGCTGCTTGAAAAGAGAACGCGGGATTTTAACATGCAGGCATGCATCCGGCGGCTGCGTTCGGTTCAAAGATTTAACCGGCGATATTGCACTGCTTCGGCGATATGTCTGCTGGTGATGCCGTCCTCACCCTCCAAGTCGGCGATGCTGCGCGCCACCTTGAGCACGCGGTGATAGGCGCGCGCCGACAGGCTGAGGCGGCTGATGGCCTGTTGCAGCAGCGCGATACCCTGCTCGTCGGGCACGCATAGCGCATCAATTTCGGTCACCGAGAGTTGCGCATTGGACTTGTCCTGGCGTGCCAACTGGCGCTGGCGCGCGATCTCGACGCGTGCCTGCAGGTCGGCGCTGGATTCGCCATCCGCCTTGTTGACCAGGTCGTCCTGCGGTACGGCGGGCACCTCGATCTGGATGTCGATACGGTCCAGCAACGGGCCGGAGATCTTGCTGCGATAGCGCGATATCTGGTCCGGCGTGCAGCGGCACTTGCCGTTGTAGTGACCGAGATAGCCGCACGGGCAGGGATTCATCGCCGCGATCAACTGAAATTGAGCGGGAAAATCGGCGCGGCGTGCGGCGCGGGAAATGGTGATATGGCCCGATTCCATCGGCTCGCGCAACACTTCCAGCACGCTGCGATCGAACTCCGGCAACTCGTCGAGAAACAGCACGCCGTGCAAAGCCATCGAGATTTCGCCGGGGCGTGGATTGCTGCCGCCGCCGACCAGCGCCACGCCGGAAGCAGTGTGGTGCGGCGCGCGATAGGGACGCGTTTTCCACTTCGTTACATCGAAGTTGCCATCCAGCGATTGCAGCGCCGCGCTCTGCAGCGCCTCGGCCTCGGTCATTTGCGGCAGGATGCCGGGAAAGCGCGCCGCCAGCATGGATTTCCCGGTGCCCGGCGGTCCCATCATCAGCACGCTGTGCCCGCCCGCGGCGGCGATCTCCAGTGCGCGCTTGGCCAGTGCCTGCCCCTTAACTTCGCGCATGTCCGGATAGTGCGGTTGTATGGTTTGCGGCTGGTTGACATAGGGCGCGATCCGCTCCCGTCCGGTGAGGTGCGCCGCCACCTGCAGCAGCGACTGCGCACCATACACGGTCGCATCTTCGACCAGTGCCGCTTCGGCGGCATTCGCTTGCGGCAGGATGAAGCCGCGCCCGCTGCTGACCGCGCGATAGGTCATCGCCAGCGCGCCGCGGATTGCGCGCAATTCGCCGGTCAACGCAAGTTCGCCGGCAAACTCGTAATCATTCAGGTGGTCGGAGGGGATCTGTCCGGTTGCGGCGAGGATGCCGAGCGCGATGGGCAGGTCGAAGCGTCCGCTTTCCTTGGGCAGGTCGGCCGGGGCGAGATTGACGGTGATGCGGCGCGCGGGAAAATCGAACTGGCAGTTTTGCAGTGCGGCACGGACGCGATCCTTGCTTTCTTTTACTTCGGTTTCAGGCAGACCCACGATTGTGAAGTTGGGCAGACCGTTGGCGATGTGCACCTCGACGGTGACCAGGGCCGCTTCCATGCCGGACAGCGCCCGGCTGTAGAGTACAGCCAGGCTCACCAGTACTCCCTAAAATTCAACGTTTCGTTGCCATACCGCGTTACGATCGAAAAATCCTGCGTACCCATACTTTCACATGCTGTGCTGCAATTTTTCTCGAGCGCCTTGTCAGGTTTATGACCAGACACTTGCCCGGCGTGTTGTGCCGGGTTAGCCGGATGGCTAATCGGCCCATCAGCAGTTGCACCGGAAATTTGAATTTTTAGGAGCACTTGATTTGGATTGATTCAAGTAATTTACTTGCCTTGTGCTTCCAGTTCCGCGACACGCGCTTCCAGTGCGGTCAGCTTTTCCCGGGTGCGCGCCAGCACCTGGGTCTGTACGTCGAATTCTTCTCGGGTCACCAGATCGAGCTTTGCGAAGCCCTGGGTGAGCAGGGCGCGCATGTTCTTTTCGATGTCTTTGGCAGGACTGCTATTGGCAACCTCGCTTAACTTGGCTGAAAGATCCTCAAAAATTTTCGCGTTCAACATGGCTTTACTCCAAAAGATTGGTCATGGCAGCCAGTGTAGCAAAATTCACTTTACCCGGATGCCTAGGAGGGAATTCAGTAGCTGCACACAAGCGGTGCGGAAGGCTGTTGGCGCGCATTGAATTGGTGCGTGAATGTTTTGTTACAAACATCGCTGCTTAGTAACTATATGTATTATAAATTTAAAAAACTTTGGCACGCATTCTGCTGATAAGCACTTGCGGAAATATTCACCCCCGCTTGTTAACTTAACCATAAAAGGAACACATCATGATGAAACGCAAATTATTGAACTCGTTGATCCTGGCTGCGCTGGCTGTGCCCGCCGTCGCAATGGCAGATACAGCGCCCGCTTCGCCGTTCTCCGGGAATGTCAGCCTGACTACCGATTACCTGTATCGCGGCATTACCCAAACTAATCACGAAGGAGCTATTCAAGGTGGTTTTGACTACGTGAATCCCAATGGATTTTACGTGGGTACGTGGGGTTCAAATATCAGCTGGTTGTATAGCTCACAAGGCTATGCCGCTACCAGCGGCGCCAGCCTGGAGCTAGATACCTACGGTGGGTATTCGGCTAGTTTCGCTGGCGACTATAACTATAACGTGGGCTTTTTGCGCTACAACTACGGCGGTAACGCAGCTGGCGCTGTGAATGCCGATACCAATGAATTTTATGGTTCGATCGGCTGGAAAACCGTGTCGCTCAAATACTCCCGCAGCACCGGCAATCTGTTTGGTTTTGCCAATTCTTCCGGTTCAGGTTACCTGGAGTTGAACGGCACTTACACGCTGGCAGGTCCGGCTGTCGACCTGAGCGCGCACTTTGGCAAGCAAACAGTCGCTAATGATGGTGCTGCATCATACAAAGACTACAACGTGAAAGCTGCCAAGGCATTCGGTGCGTATACATGGGCCTTCATGATCAGCAAGACTGATCTGACCGGTTACGATAAAGCCAGGGGCGTGCTGTCCGTATCGCACTCGATGTAATCAATTACCGGGCGGGAATTTTCCCGCCCACACAAAGGAGAAAGCTATGAAGATGGTCGTCGCTATCATCAAGCCGTTCAAGCTCGACGAGGTGCGTGAAGCCCTTTCCGCCATAGGCGTGCAAGGCATCACCGTTACCGAAGTCAAGGGCTTTGGCCGGCAAAAGGGGCATACCGAGCTGTATCGCGGTGCGGAGTATGTGGTGGATTTTTTGCCTAAAGTAAAACTGGAAGCCGCTGTGCAAAGCGAAATGCTCGATCGCGTCGTCGAAGCGATCGAGAAGGCGGCCAATACCGGCAAGATCGGCGACGGCAAGATTTTCGTTTCCGACCTCGAACAAGTCATCCGCATCCGCACCGGTGAATCCGGCGCAGAAGCGTTGTAAGGAGAACCACATGAAAAAATTATTTGCACTCTTTACTATGCTGGTATTGCTGGGTGGGTTTGCAGCGCCGTCCTTTGCGGATGATGCTGCGGCTCCGGCAGCAGCCCCTGCTGCCGCAGCGGCCCCAGCTCCTGCTGCGGCTCCTGCCGCCGCACCCAGCCCGTCAGCCTTTATCAATAGCGGCGACAACGCGTGGATGATGACTTCCACCGCGCTGGTATTGCTGATGACCATCCCGGGCCTGGCGCTGTTCTATGGCGGCATGGTGCGCAAGAAAAACGTGCTGGCCACGGTGATGCAAAGCTTTGCCATCACCTGTCTGGTGACCATACTCTGGATGATTGTCGGCTACAGTCTGGCGTTTACCGGCGGCAACGCGTTCATGGGCGGATTGAGCAGGTTCTTCCTGACCGGCATGGGATTGGACGCGGTTAATCCGCTGGCCGGAACGATCCCGGAAACCACTTTCATGACTTTCCAGATGACTTTCGCGATCATCACTCCGGCACTGATTGCCGGTGCCTTTGCAGACCGCATGAAGTTTTCCGCGATGCTGTGGTTCATGGGTATCTGGCTGCTGGCCGTGTATGCACCGATCGCCCACATGGTATGGGGACCCGGCGGCTGGTTGGGTGGTGACGGCGTGCTGGACTTTGCCGGTGGTACCGTGGTTCATATCAATGCCGGTATAGCAGGCCTGATGGCTGCGCTGGTAATGGGCAAGCGTCTGGGTTATGGCAAAGAAGTGATGGCGCCGCACAACCTGGTGTTGACCATGATCGGTGCATCGTTGCTGTGGGTGGGCTGGTTCGGCTTTAACGCCGGCTCGGCAGGCAGTGCAAGTGACCGTGCCGGTATGGCCATGGCCGTGACCCAGATCGCTACTGCAGCGGCAGCCGTCGCCTGGATGTTTGCCGAATGGATCGCCAAGGGCAAGCCCAGCGTGCTCGGTATCTGCTCGGGTGCGGTCGCAGGCCTGGTAGCCATTACGCCGGCTTCGGGTTTTGTAGGCCCAACCGGCGCCCTGGTAATCGGTATCGCTGCTGGTGTGATCTGCTTCTTTACCGCTGTCTATATGAAGAACTTCTTCGGCTACGACGACTCGCTGGATGCGTTTGGTGTCCATGCAATCGGCGGCATCATCGGTGCGATGCTGACCGGCGTGTTTGCGGTCAAGGCGATAGGCGGTACTTCCGGCTGGCTTGAAGGCAACTTTGACCAGGTGCTGATCCAGGGCAAAGGTGTGTTGGTCACGGTCGTCTATGACGCTGTGGTTACCTTCGTCATTCTCAAGGTGATCGACATGGTCATCGGCCTGCGTGTGAGCGAAGAGCAAGAACGTGAAGGTTTGGACGTTTCACTGCACGGAGAACGCGTGGAATGATCGTTTAAAGACCACAAACGGGTACCGGTGGTACCCGTCAGGTCGACAGAATTGTAAACCTCCCCGAAGCGCAATGCTTCGATTCAGGGCACCGCAAGGTGCCCTCTTTTTTATTTATCGAAAAAATGGTTGCCTGAATCAGTAGAACCATAGCGCATGGAAGTTGGGCGCGCTTATTGCTCGTTACCTAATGATTGCAAGGGGAACCCGGATTGAAACGAATTTTGATTATTGACGATGCCAGAGATCGGGCCGCTGCCGAAAGCTTCAAACCAAAAATTTCAAATAAGACCGCCGCATTATTGCGGCGTCTTGTCTCGGCATATGGGATACCAATTAGGTCAGTCAAAGAATGTTGACTTGGGTGAACTATAGGGTATGAATTATTGCAGGGTCGATAGGCACCTCCCACTGATAGTTTACATCTCAGAAAACCATAATTCGAAACCACAGTTATTTTATACGCTTAATTTCGGGTGGATTCAATCAAAAAATTCGCAAACTATCATTGCAAGAAATGCGCTGGTGTTTGTAAAAAACTGGCCAATCTGGCCGTCGCCAAAAAGATCAGCAGCAGCGCAGCTCGACGTGGTCGCGCACGATGAAGCGATGCGCAGTTCAAAGCTGATGGATTGCGCTGTGTGATGGCAAAGACGCTTCTTCGGGTCTCCTGCAGATGCTTTCAATGGCAGTCATGCAATAAATATTTTGTAACAAAAATCCGCTGCACCAATTGCATGCACCACATAGGATGCGCGCACCAAAAACCCTACCAGAATTATTGACGTAAAATTATAACTACCTGATTCTATGTAACTACGCGCGTGGCATGGCTATTGCTCATCCTTACGTACGTAACATAGACGTGAGGTGACACCATGCAAGAATTCAGTACAGGCCGCTACCCAAACTTTGTCGAAACCAATGATGCGCTCATCGACGGCGTGCGCGGTGTTGCACGGCGCTTGAGTTTTAATATCCGCAGCGGTCTAAGACATTTGCCGGGCCGGAAAAATCAAATTTTCTTCAGGTCTCCTGCTGATTTGCTCAAGAGCAGGCATGAAGTTGCGATCATGTACTCTGGTCACGCCAGCGAATTTTTGAGGATGACGTCCGAGCGCATGGTTATCCCCACCGGGCGCTATACGCTCGGGCAGTTGCTGTGCAGCTTGTATAAACGCGGCGATCGCTGGGTGGATGAACTGGATGACAGCCACTTGAAGTGCATGGTGAACGGGCGGGAAGCGAAGTTGTTCGACACCATCGAGCCGGGTGCCGAGATTCGCATCTACTCGTAAAAAATTTGGGAACATGAATCCGGAAAGGGTGAACGACTTAATCGTCTTAACAGAAATTTGGGCGGGTTGCCTGTTCGCAGCAGCATCTATAGTTTTTCGCGTCAGGCAGGAGGTAGTTTGCAACCATAGGTCAAGCACCAAAGTCAGCCGCCACACCCGTTTCAACGTTCCTTTTCGCACCAAATAGATGCGATTGATGAGTGCATACCACGTTGCCCAGTAAATCCGTAGAGCACAGGAATTGCAAAGTAATCACTGAAAACCTCTCTGACCCAATGACGGGTGGAGTGGATACAGATAAATTCCGACGAAGGCGTCACTTCAGTATTAAGTGCTGGACGGCGCTTTGAGCAGTCGGGACATGCCTGAAAGCGGGCACCGGATGCGGTTCATGCGTGCCGGAGATCCGCCGCATTTTGGGGGACAGCTCAAGACCGTAGGCTGTTTACACAGATAGCACGAAGCGCGATCGATCAACCCCCACAGTCAAGCTTTTGCTAGCTGCAAAATTTCCAAAGGCAAGACCTCAGCCTACCATTTTTTATAGGGCAGAAATTTCCCGTTCATGGTGACGACTACGCGGTCACCTTTTGGATCAATTTCTTTGTCAATGGTAAGCGTGAAATCGATTGCGCTCATGATTCCGTCGCCAAATTTTTCATGTATTACAGACTTCATCGGCATGCCATAAACCTGCATGATTTCATAAAACCGATAAATCAAAGGATCGGTAGGAACCAAAGGACCCAGACCTTTGGTGGGAAATTCAGTTAACCTGTCGCAGAGGTCCTTTTCAAGCCCAAGCGCAGAACCCAACCTGGCAGCTTCTTCTTCGGAAGCGCGTGCCTGACCGTAAAAAAGGGATGCTATCCATACCTCGTCCCTGTCGATGATTTTTCCCAAATCAGAAAAAGTTTTCCCCTTTTTCTTTTTTGCATCAAAAAGCTTTTGTGTAACTTCACCTGCGTTCATGCTTGCCTCCGATTTAAGTCTTAAACGGTTAATGCAAAGTAATGGGATGCACCACTTTTGTGGTGCGCTGCTTATGCGCAGCGTTGGGATATTGTATTGCTAACTTTTCGCCGGCGCTTGGCATGGCATCATTTTACCGGCATGCAAGCGGCGGTCAATGTCCGGCTGGCGGTAGTCGAACCGATCATTGCTGATTATTACTTCGACACGATAACCAGCCCGCGCGCTTTGTTGCTGGTCCTGTCCGTCGTGGCGATTGCCTGACGCAACAGGCTGATGCTGACCCATGCCGGGGGGTATTTGTACTTGGCCACGTCGAGTATCAGCACACTGTCGGACTGCGCATCATAGGCGGCCAATGCCGACCAGTGCCCTCCGCCGACCTGCCCCAGCGTGGCGCGATAATAATTGGCCAGCACGAACTGTCCGTCATCGCCCAGCGCTTTCTTCAACAACACGCGAAGACTCTCATCGCTGAAGGTATCGCCGGCAATGGAGATTGCCTTGACACCCTCGCGTGATAGCGTTTCGACCATTTGCTCGCGTGTCATGCCCATCGCGAGCACGGTCTGCGGGCTGATGACCTTTGCCACTGCGGGGGTAAAGAAGTTGCGCTGGGTAAAGTATGCGTAGGGCGCATAGGTCGGATCGACGGGTTTCAAGATCGGCATCGAATTGAGCACGGTGATGGCACTGGCCACGGAGCAATACGACTGGGTGATCTGCGCGGTAAAGTTCGGGGCGAGTTGCCAGTAGTCCGCATCGGCCGGCATGCGGGCACGCAGGACTTTTCCCTCGGCCGAGTCCCAATACACGACGGCGGGTTCGGCAAATACAGATTCCGCAGCCTGTGACTGGGCAAAGGCCGGCGTCGAAAATGCATAGACAATGAGTGCAAATATCAGGCTTTTCATAAGTTACCTTTTCTCGGTGGCAAGCGCATCACTGCGGGAATAAAAATCAGCGGAACACGATGGTCTTGTTGCCGCACACCAGCACACGGTCTTCCACGTGATAGCGCAGACCCCTCGATAATACCGTTTTCTCGATGTCGCGACCGTAACGGACCAGATCCTCGACCGTGTCGCCGTGGTCGATACGCATCGTGTCCTGTTCGATGATCTGCCCGGCATCCAGCTCGTCGGTGACGTAATGGCAGGTTGCGCCGATCAGTTTCACACCGCGCTGGTAGGCCTGGTGATAAGGCTTCGCGCCGACGAAGGAAGGCAGGAAGCTGTGGTGTATGTTGATGATGCGCCCGGGATACCGCCGGCACAGGTCGGGCGGCAGGATCTGCATGAAACGTGCCAGCACCATGCAGTCGCCGCGATGCTGCTCGAACAGTCCGGCGATATGCTCGAACGCGGCAGCCTTGCCGGCGGCATTGTTTCCCGGCATCTCGACATGGATGAACGGGATGCCGTGCCATTCGACGTAGCTGCGCAGGTCCGCATGGTTGGAGATCACGCAGGGGATGTCCACCAGCAACTCGCCGCTGCGCCAGCGGTGCAGCAGATCGTTCAGACAATGATCCTGTTTGCTCACCAGGATCACCAGGCGCTTCTTTTGCGCCGAATCGGATAACTGCCAGCTCATGGTGAATTGCTGCGCCAGCGCCGCAAAACGCCGGCCAAATTCCCGGGCATCAAACGGCAGCGAATCGGCGCGTATCTCCTGGCGCATGAAGAATCGTTGCGCCTCCTGTTCGGTGTGGTAACTCGCCTCGACGATGAAGCCGCCATGCTCCGCGATGAAACCGCTGACTGCCGCGATGATGCCCGCCCGGTCCGGGCAGGAGATGGTCAGGGTGTAGCGCCTGGCGTTGTGCATGCTGAAGTTCCTTTGTGCATAGCGGCAATTCCAATCGAGTGCAAGGCTCACGTTTTAGCGCAATGAGCGAGCCGGTTCAGCGGCCGGAATTCCGGGTTGTATTCTGGCCAACCGTCCCGGCTTGCCGGGAAATGAAAGTTACCGGCGGCCATTTTAACCGCCGCACACTGATAATGAAGCAAAACGCGAATAAACCGAAAACGGGCATTTAAAAATTGTTTTTCAAAACAGTTGATTGTTGATAGTACAATGATGTGATTGGTCAAACTGAACTGGAAAACTAACATGAGCCTTGGATCAAACCCGATCACCCGCATATTTGCAATCGCACTGCTGTTGTCCGGTTGCGCCTCCGCGCCGCAACATTTGTCCGAGCAGGATAAAAGCGGGATCAAGAACATTGCGATTGTTTCCCTGGTGCCGGAAAGCGTCAATTTTGAAAAAATCGGAATATTTTCATCTTCCAATATATATACAAAGTTTGATGTGGGCAGCAAGCTGACTGACAGTATTCTTTACGTGTCCCGTGCCAGAATCGCGAAATCCTACCCGGGTTGGACCATAAAAAGTATCGAGTATGACCGGCCGGCATTATTGGCAAAATTGGATACGCCGAGTGGACTTGATGACGCGCATGCCAGGGAAGCGCTTGCCAATCTGGCACGCAATAACGGACTTGATGCCATATTCGTCGTGCGGGCCGCCGCGGACAAAGCAGACAATAATCAGCAGGATTCCCATGAAAATTATCTGCGTGAAGGCATGAGTGTATTGCTTAAAAACAACAACCTCGGCGGGGATGCGAAATTGGTATTCCGCGCCAACCTGAGCGTTGCGATTGTGGGTAAAAACGGGGAGGTCATGGCAGTTGGTTCAGTGCCTGTCCGGCTTGACCATGCCAAAGAGCTGGATCCTGACGATTATGGCGTGAACCTGGATATGAAACATAATTCCCGTATCGAGACACAGGATAGGTTGGGGCGGGGGGTTATTGTTGATTTGGCAAACAGGCTTAACATCTGCTTTGACACGCTGGGTTTCACCAGCGGATCCGGTCCGGCGTCGCAACACGTAAATGTGATTCCTCCGCAAGCTGAAGCGGTGATTGTGCCGAAGGAAGAGTCGCCTGGGCAAATGGCACCGACCACGAATGCCTTTGACCAGTGCTTTTCGAGGTGCAGACAGTACACCGATCGTACCAAGGGGCAATGTTTTGACGCTTGTAACAAGTGACCACTAACATGCCTTTTGCTTAAAGGGAATCGTCATTGATGATCAGCTTCACTTCCAGATGGGGATAGCAGTCCTTGCGGGCAGCACACGCGCTTTCAACCGCCGATAATGCCTTCATCTTTCAAGCTGACACATTGATCAACCTGCCATGCGCCGTCGCGATAGACCACTTCATTGTCCAGCGTGACGGTGTCCGTCAGGACAAAAACATCAACATGATGCCTGGCTGCAGATTTCTTGATCTCGGGTTTGTTGTAACTGCCGTGTTTGGCACCCAGCGACAGATGCACGCCGCACATGCGCTCGAAAGTGCCGATGTCGCTGACTAACTTGTCTGCTGTGAGTGCTCTGTTCATCCCCAGACCCAGTTCACGCAACCAGACTTCGCCTTCGTCGGCGCGGATATTGGCGAGCACCCGGTCGAACTCGGGCGTGGAATGTATGGCATCGGTTACGCGGCCGTTGCCGATCACCAGCGTGATCGGGTGGTCGGGTTTGTTGACCATAAATGCCGTGTCACCAAAAATGAAGATGCGCACGCGGCCATGCACCGCTTCCAGATCCTTTGATTCGGTGAATACCTCGCCGATGGGGAACTGGCCGCCGACATTTTGCATGTTGCTGTAATCGCCGACGTTGAGCTTGGCTGGTTCGAATCCGGATGGAAATATCAATTGCTCGCCGCCGCTGTCGATGACGCCAGATTTGGCCTTGTCGATGCGGGTTTTCAGGGCGTTGCCCACCCCGCGATAATAGGCCGGATCATAGGCCAGCGAGTCTATGTAGGTCAGCGCTTCCTCGCCTGCCATGCGCTCCAGATGCGGGTGTTCGATCACCTTGAGCGAGCGTTTGAAGAGTTCGACGCGAATGCGAAAGGCATTCAGTCTGAAGCTGGTGGACTGGATCAGCACCACGAGATCGCCGGGAGAGAGTTGTTCGAATTCGGCGAGTACTCCCTCAGCAGTCAGGTGGTCAAAATTGATGAACTTCGCGTCCGGCAGGCAGCGCCGGTAAGCCGCGGTGAGGGCTAGGGCAAGTTCGCATTGCCCGTCCCAGACCACGGTCGCGGATCGGGACGGCGCGTGTGTCATGGCCAGCGCCAGAATGTCGCGCAGATTCCTTTCGGCGTTATTGATCGCCGTTGCGGGTAGGGGAGAGGAAGTTTTTATAAAGCCATACCCTGATCACGCAGATACTCTTCATAGGTACCGTGGTAATCGGAAATCCCCTTGGCGGTGATTTCGATGATGCGTGTCGCCAGTGATGAAACGAATTCGCGGTCATGGCTGACGAACAGCAGCGTGCCCTTGAATTCCAGCAGCGCGGTGTTGAGCGACTCGATGGATTCCATGTCCATGTGGTTGGTCGGTTCGTCCATCAGCAGCACGTTGTTCTTTTGCAGCATCAACTTGCCGAACAGCATGCGCCCCTTCTCGCCGCCGGACAGCACCTTCACCTGCTTCTTGGCTTCGTCGCCGGAGAACAGCAGACGGCCCAGGGTGGCCCGCACGGTCTGGTCGTCGTCGTTCGGGCCGCGCCAATAGGTCATCCAGTCGGTCATGCTTTTGTCTTCGGCGAAGTCGGCGGTGTGGTCCTGCGCGTAGTAGCCGATCTTGGCCTTGTCGGTCCATTTGATGGCGCCGGTGTCGGGTTGCAGATCACCCGCCAGGCAGCGCAACAAAGTGGTCTTGCCGATACCGTTCGGGCCGATAATCGCCACCTTTTCGCCGGCATCGATGCGGAAGTTGACGTTGGAGAACAGTACCCTGTCGAAGCCCTTGGACATGTGCTGCACTTCCACCGCGGTACGGTGCAGTTTTTCGCGCTCGTCGTATTCGAAGCGGATGAACGGGTACTGGCGGCTGGACGGCTTGATGTCTTCTATTTTGATCTTGTCGATCTGGCGCGCGCGCGAGGTGGCCTGCTTGGCCTTGGATGCGTTCGCCGAGAAGCGCGCCACGAAGGCTTTCAGTTCTGCAACCTTTTCCTTGGCCTTGGCATTGTCCGACGATTGCTGCTCGCGCGCCTGTGTGGAAGCCAGCATGTAGTCGTCATAAGTGCCCGGGTAGGTGGTGATCTTGCCGTAGTCCAGGTCCGACATGTGGGTGCACACGCTGTTCAGGAAATGGCGGTCGTGCGAGATGATCACCATGGTGCAGGTCCGAGCATTGAGGATGTTTTCCAGCCAGCGTATGGTGTTGATGTCGAGGTTGTTGGTTGGCTCGTCCAGCAGCAGGATGTCCGGGTTGGAAAACAGTGCCTGCGCCAGCAGTACACGCAGCTTGAAGCCGGGCGCGACTGCGCTCATCGGGCCTTGGTGCAATTCGATGGCGATACCCAGACCCAGCAACAATTCTCCGGCGCGCGGTTCGGCGGTGTAGCCGTCGAATTCTGCAAACTCGGCTTCCAGATCGGCGGCGCGCATGTAGTCTTCTTCGCTCGCATCGGGGTTGGCATAGATCGCATCGCGCTCCGACATCGCCGCCCACATTTCGGTGTGTCCCATCATCACCACGTCCAGCACGCGGTTGTCTTCATAGGCGAACTGGTCCTGGCGCAGCTTGCCGAGGCGCTCGTTCTTGTCGATCATCACATTGCCGCCAGTCGGCTCCAGGTCTCCGCCAAGTATCTTCATGAATGTGGATTTGCCGCAGCCGTTCGCGCCGATCAGGCCGTAACGGTTGCCGTCGCCGAACTTGACGGAGACGTTTTCAAACAAGGGCTTGGCCCCGAACTGCATGGTGATGTTGGCGGTGGAAAGCATGGAAAATCGGTTCAGGAAAATTTTTGGATTGCAATTTTAACACTGTGCGGCATGATTACCCGTGCAATCTGTCGAACAAACCGGCGATTCGGCATATTGATGCACAAGCCGGCGTTGCAGACCGCGTGCAGGATTCATAACGAATACCGCATCAGGGCCATGAAATCATGCGAATAGCCGCGAGGGAATATGGAATTAAGAAACAGGAATGATCGCCGCAAAGCCAACCCGTTTGGAACAAGCGGACCGTGGCTGACAACGGGTAAAATGGGCGGTCTGGTATTGACTGACCGCAGAAAATCTGCGGGCCGGCGATCGACAGACAGACACCAGAACCAGCCCTTTTCAGCTGACTGACTTTATGGCGGGACGCTGCTTTTGCTCGGCGCATCATGAATCTGGCCGATTCAATCCGGTCATAACGGCTACGGCTTTTCCATTATGAGAGCATTGTTATTGCCATGCCGGAGGTATAGAATTTGACATGGAAGGAAAGCTTGGCTTGAGGTTTGTCCTTTACTTTGGTTGTAACGTTTCTAAATTTTACGGAGGTATCATGAGATCGATAATGTTTAGCATGGCAATCGCAGGACTGCTGGGTGCCGGCAGCGCAATGGCAACCGACATGCCGCCTTTGGCGAAAAGTCTTGGTTGTAACGCTTGCCATTCCATTGACCACAAGATTGTTGGCCCGGCCTGGATGGATGTCTCGAAAAAATACAAAGGGGAAGCGGGCGCCGAAGCCAAGTTGATCGCCAAGGTATCCAAGGGCGGCAGTGGTGTGTGGGGTGCAATGCCTATGCCTCCAATGGATCCTACCGGCGCAAAACACGCGGATATCAAGAAATTGGTGGAATTCGTCCTGGGCCTGGCCAAGTAAGCATTCAACGATCCATTTTAAAAAGCCGGCTTGGGCCGGCTTTTTTACGAGCAGGGTTTTGCGCGCGCCTGGAGCAGGCAACCTGCTTAAATGATCGCGGAATTATCCCTGGGGAGCCGCTATCGGCTAGAATGTGCAGCGTCAATTAACTGCAAAGCATTATGGTTCCCCATCTCACCACCGCTCTGACCGGCCCCTTGCATGATCTGGAGCGCCGCTTCCTGACCGCCATGCCAAGCATCGAACATTGGTTTCGCACGCAATGGATGGAGCATGCCGTGCCGTTCTATGCCTCGGTTGATTTGCGCAACAGCGGTTTCAAGCTCGCGCCCGTGGATACCAATTTGTTTCCGGGCGGTTTCAACAACCTTAACCGGGAATTTCTGCCGTTGTGTGTGCTGGCGATGCAGAGCGCGGTTGAAAAGATCTGCCCGGAAGCGCGCGGCGTATTGCTGATACCGGAAAACCATACGCGCAATTTGTTTTATCTGCAGAACGTGGCGCAGATCGAATTGATCCTCAAGCAGGCCGGCATGCGCGTGCGTATCGGCAGCCTGTTGCCGGAGATCGTCTCGCCCACGCAGATTGAATTGCCCGACGGCAGCGCGTTGACGCTGGAGCCGCTGGTGCGCAAGGGCAACCGGCTGGGTCTGGCGGACTTCGACCCGTGTGTGGTGTTGCTCAACAATGATTTGTCATCGGGCGCGCCGGACATACTGAAAAATCTCGAGCAGCCGGTGTACCCGCCGCTTTCGGTGGGCTGGTATGCGCGGCGCAAATCGCAGCATTTTTCCGCCTATGACCGTGTTACCGACAAATTCGCCGAGTTGCTGGGTATTGATCCCTGGTTGATCAACCCGTATTTCGCGACTTGCGACAAGGTCAATTTTCATGAGCGCGTGGGTGAAGAATGCCTGGCCGCGCAGGTGGATGTCGTGTTGCAGAAGATGCGTGCCAAATATGCCGAGTATGGCGTAAAGAATGATCCTTTCGTGATCGTCAAGGCAGATGCGGGAACCTACGGCATGGGCATCATGACGGTTAAGGACGCGAGCGAAATCATCGGCCTGAACCGCAAGCAGCGCAACAAGATGTCGGTGGTAAAGGAAGGCGTGGCGGTATCGGATGTGCTGATACAGGAAGGGGTTTATACCTTCGAACAGATCAACGAGGCGGTGGCCGAACCGGTGGTTTACATGATTGATCACTATGTGGTCGGCGGATTTTACCGCGTGCATACCACCCGTGGCGTGGACGAGAATCTCAATGCACCCGGAATGCATTTCATGCCGCTTGCATTCGAGACCCACTGCACATTGCCCAATCCGGACCGGGGTCCGGACGACACCCCCAACCGTTTTTATGCTTACGGTGTCGTGGCGCGCCTGGCCTTGCTGGCCGCATCCCTGGAAATCGAGGCTGCCGAAACCACCCCTGACAATCCCTAGATGGCCACGACGATTCGTCTTGCCCTGATCGCTGTCGTTCTGCTGTTTGCCGGGTGTCAAGGCAAGCAGCCGCTGTACCAGGAACAGGGATATGTGTTCGGCACGCTGGTCGAGGTGAGCGTGTATGGCGAACCCGAGTCGCATGCCAGACTTGCGGTGAGCCAGGTGATGCACGAGTTTCAGCGTCTGCACGACAGTTTGCATGCGTGGCAGCCGAGCGAACTGAGCAAGATGAATGCGGCTTTTGCCAAGGGTGAGAGCGCCGCCGTTTCGCCGGAACTTGCCTCGATACTGGAGGATGCCACGCAACTTTCGCAGCAGTCGCAGGGATTGTTCAATCCGGCCATCGGGGGCTTGGTGAAACTATGGGGTTTTCACGCCGATGAGTTCAAGCCCGTGCATCCGGATAAGAAAACAATCGAACGATTGGTTGCCGCCAACCCGCAAATGGGCGACATCACGGTCACGCGCGGCACGGCGCGCAGCAGTAACAGGTTTGTACAGGTGGATCTGGGCGGCTATGCCAAAGGCTACGCGCTTGATCGCGCCGCCGATATATTGCGCAAACTTGGCATCCGCAATGCGCTGATCAACATCGGCGGCAATATCATGGCTCTCGGCCGGCATGGCGATCGTCCCTGGCGTGTCGGTATCCAGGATCCGCGCAAGCCCGGGCCGCTGGCGATCCTGGATCTGCACGACGGCGAAGCCATCGGGACATCGGGAGATTACCAGCGCTATTTCATGATAGGCGATGTGCGCTATTGCCATCTGATCGACCCGCGCAACGGTTATCCGAAGCAGGGCGTGGAGGAAGTCACCATTTTGACCCGGGGTCCGCGGGCAGGGGTGTTGTCAGATGCCGATTCCAAGCCGTTGTTCATCTCGGGCGCAACCGGTTGGCGCGCTGCCGCAACCGAGATGGGATTAACCGAGGCGATGCTGGTCGACGGACAGGGCAAAATCCATATCACAGCAGCATTGCGAAAGCGGCTAGAATTTACAGACAAAAGCATCCATCCGGAGGTCGAGCAATGAACAATCCCGGGCAGGGTTCCGAACAGGGCATAGTGGAACAAAAAGTGCGGCGGGCAGCAGCCATCAGCGCATTGCGCAAAATCGGCTCGATTGTCGCCATGGAGCAGCAGGCGGATACCGAGAAAGCGACTATGTTGAGCTGGTTTGCGCGCTATGGCTGGATTGCTTTGCCGGGCGCCGCGTTGCTGGCGGCATATCTGATCGTAAAGATCTAATCGGAGGGGGTGAGTTGTGACCGGGATTCTATTGGTGACGCACAACGGTCTGGGCGACAGTTTTGCGGATTGTGTCGGGCATGTGCTGGGCGAAGTGCCGCCCAATCTAAAGGTGTTGTCGGTATTGGCCAGTGATGATCCGCAACTGAAACTGGTTGAAGGTCAGGCACTCATCAAGCAACTCGATACCGGCGGCGGCGTGCTGATCCTGGCGGACGTGTTTGGCGCCACGCCCAGCAACATCGGGCGGCAACTTTGCCATGCTGAACGCGTGATAGGCGTGGCGGGGCTGAATCTGCCCATGCTGTTGCGCGTGGTATGCAGTACCGACAAATCCCTGCCCGAGCTTGCAGAGATCGCTGTCGAAGGCGGACGTGAATGTATCATCAGGATGGCGGGCTAAATGTTGCAACAGGATGTGCTCATTATCAACAAGCTCGGCCTGCATGCCCGCGCATCGGCCAAACTCACGCAGCTTGCCGCCGGCTTCAAATGCGAGGTGATGATGTCGCGCAACAATCGCCGTGTGAACGCCAAGAGCATCATGGGCGTGATGATGCTGGCCGCTGCCAAGGGCACCACGATAAGCATCGAGACCAACGGCGTGGACGAAGCTGAAGCGATGCAGGCATTGTTGAAATTGATCAACGATTATTTCGGAGAAGGCGAGTGAGTTTTACCCTGCACGGTATATCGGTCTCCAACGGCATCGCCATCGGCTATGCCCATCTGATTTCGCATACCTCGCTGGATGTGGCGCATTACGCGCTGCCGAAGAAATTCATTGATGAAGAGATTGCGCGTTTTGATGCCGCGCTGCTGGCAACACGCAACGAATTCGTCAGCATGCGCAGCAATCGCCCGACCTATGCCGCGGCAGAATTCGATGCCTTCCTCGAGTTGCACCAGATGATTCTCGACGACCCGTTGCTGAGTGTCGCGCCGCGCGAGCTGATCGCCAGCGAACAATGCAACGCCGAATGGGCGCTCAAAGTCCAGACGGAAGCCCTGGTTGCACAGTTTGACCAGTTCGAAGACGCCTATTTGCGCGAGCGACAGACCGACGTGACGCAGGTGGCGGAACGGCTGCTCAAGCAATTGCTCGGCCAACCCGGGCACATTCCACCGTCGGCGCGTCACGATGTCGAAACGATACTGGTGGCGCATGACTTGAGCCCCGCAGACCTGATCCAGTTCAAGCCGCATCAATATGCGGCATTCATTACCGATGTGGGCGGAGCAACTTCGCACACCGCAATCGTTGCGCGCAGTCTGAACACGCCGTGCGTGGTTGGCCTGCATCATGCACGGCAGCTGATACGCGAGGATGATCTGTTGATCCTGGACGGTGAGCAGGGCGTGTTGATTGTCAATCCAGACAAACTGATCCTCGCCGAATACAAGCTGCGCCAAAGCGCATGGGAGCTTGATCGCAAAAAACTCAAACGACTGCGCACCGCGCGCGCCAACACGCTGGATGGAACAGTCATTGAGTTGTATGCCAACATCGAAAAGCCGGAGGATATTACCGAGGTAAAGGCAAACGGTGCGACGGGAATTGGATTGTTTCGCAGCGAATTCCTATTTCTCAATCGTGACAGCCTGCCGGACGAGGAAGAACAGTTCGAGGCTTATCGGGCAGTTGCGGCAGGTATGGAAGACCAAACGGTCACGATACGGACGTTTGACCTTGGCGGTGACAAGCAGTTGAACGGCGCAAAGCGTGTTGCCAATAATCCCGCGCTGGGGCTGCGCGCAATACGCTTTTGCCTGTCGGAGCCGCAATTGTTTCGCACCCAGATGCGCGCGCTGTTGCGCGCCTCGCATTATGGAGACGTCAAAATACTGATACCGATGTTGTCGAGTGCTTCCGAGCTCGACCAGACGTTGCAGTTCATTTCAGCGACCAAGCAAAATCTGGACGATGAGGGCATTCCCTATGACCGCGCAATAAAAATTGGTGGCATGATCGAAATTCCCGCCGCGGCGCTGGCGCTCAATGTGTTCGCCAGGAAACTGGACTTCCTGTCCATCGGCACAAACGACCTGATCCAGTACACCCTGGCGATAGACCGGACCGACGAGGAAGTCGCGCATCTTTACGACCCGCTGCATCCGGCGGTGCTGCAATTGCTGTCGCACGTCATATCCACTTCGAACAGACTCGGTGTGCCAATCTCGGTGTGCGGTGAAATGGCCGGCGAATTGGCCTACACGCGCCTGTTGCTTGGATTTGGATTGCGCCAGTTCTCAATGTTTTCGGCGCAAGTGCCTAACGTCAAGCAGCGTGTACTGACCACCAGCCTGCACGAAATCGCTTCATTAACCCAAAAGATACTGCGCGCCGATGATCCGATGAAAATTCGCGAACTGCTGGACAAGCTCAACGCGTAACACTCATAGCCGATCCTGATCCTTGAGGTGATGCGTGGCAAGGCAGAGCGGGCACCGGCCTGAGTTAGTATCAGAAAAACTCATATTCGATTCGGGCCAATAGCGTTTGTTTCGGTGCTCCCTGATTCAAACCAAAAACGTCGCCGATGCTGTATTCCAGTTCGTTTCCCGCATCAGTCCGGAGCTCGCCGTATAAAACCGGGCCGAGTTGATTCGCGTTGTCAGCTGGGCGATAGTAGGCTTCCATTCCGGGTGAAAGCGTTGCCTTGTTGTAATCCAGCTTATAGCTGATGCTGTAAGCGGAGCGAAACTCGTTTGATCCGCCATCTCCGCTGCCTATGGGTCGTTTCCAGAGGAGATTCAGGCGTTGATCGATATGGCCGGATAACTTTTCCAGGAGCGGGCCGAATTCGATACTGTTCGCCAGTCCGGGTTGCTTGTTGTATGCATATGACGCAATAAATCCTGCGTCTGCCCAGTACTCGCCCGGGGTAGTCAATTGGAAGGTGTTCTCGAATTCATATCCAGAAGGGTGTGTGGAGCCTCCCGGGTCACGATTGAATTGACCGACATACACTTCAGTTTTCCACCAACTGCTGAAAGAATGGGCAACGGATATGTTATAGCCGCTCGCTGCATTGAGATTGCTGCGAGCATCCACCGAGTCGAACCCGTAAATTTCAACTTCGCTTTGCCCCTGGACTACGTAGGGCGAATAGACGATGTAGTCATTATCCGCATAGGCTGTTCTCGCTAAAAAGGCGCATATGATCACAAGCGCTGCAAAGTGTACGGCAGGCTGATGCTTTTTCATGGAATGAGTATCTCTTTATGAATTGGTACAGTTTTGTTTGAAGGTCATTAGCGTCATGGGATTGATCGAACCCGAGTCGGAAACCTGATTCAAGCCGGATTCCCCGCGGTCTTTATCGGCTTGCTCCGGTTATTGCCGAAAGTACGCATCAAGGTCAGTATGGTCAGGAATGTGCCGACGTAAAATACGATCTCGATGCCCGAGGGACGCGCGATATAACCCACCAGAATATGCAGCAGCTGCCCGAACAGACTGTTCTGATTCAGAATATTCGAGGTGTTCCACACGCCATTCCCCAGGTCAGGCAACAGGCCGATCTGGTTGAGAAAGCCAGCCGCCTGTGCAGCCAGTCCGGAGGCCAGCAACAGGATCAGCCAGCTGGTGAAGGAAAAAAAGTGGCGAACCGGGATGCGCAGCAAGCCGAAATACAATAACAGGCCGACCAGGATACCGCTGGCCACCCCGCCCAAACCACCCAGGACCATATTGAGGCTATGCTCGCCGCTGGTGGCGATCGCCCAAAGAAACAGCACCGCCTCGGATCCCTCGCGCATCACCGCCACCATGGTGATGATCAGTAAGGCAGTCAGCGGACGCTGGCCGGATTGAACGTCCAGACCAACCGCCTTGACCTCCGCCGACAGCTCACGGCCATGCGCACTCATCCATACGTTGTGCCAGGTCAGCATGGCTACCGCGCAAAGCAGGATAACGGCATTGAGAATCGCCTGTCCGTAACCGGAAAATTCAGAAGAAGCGATGTTGGCCATGATGGCCACGATGGATGCGCCGAGCAATCCGAGACCGATACCGGCCGCGACCCACTTGCCGCGTCCGGCGATTCCGCGGCTTGCACCGAGTACGATGGCAATGATCAGCGCAGCTTCCAGCACTTCCCGAAACATGATTACTGCGGTTGCGAGCATGCTAGTTCTCCTTGTTCACGGCGGGCTTCGCCACAATCGTGCCCTGCATCTCGTGGTTGAAGTCATTGAAGAAATGGTAGGTCCCCGGATCCATCGGACCGATATAGATATTCACTTCACCATGGCCGCGCACGATCACCTCACGTGAAAGGTCGGTGCTTTCGAACTCGGCCGGTAAGGCATCCAGATTTCGTATGACGAGCTGGAGTTTGATTCCCGCAGGGAGAACCAGTTGATTCGGTTCGAACTGATTGTCGTGAATTGACAGCACCACAGGGCCTGCAGCAAAGGCGGCTCCCGGTATGGCAAATATTCCTGCTGTTACGCAGGCTGCAAACAAACGGATTAACAAGGCGTCTCCTCGGATAACATCAAATCAGGTAACTTGCTTGGCAAGGGTTGCATAATGCAACTTGTTGCAAATGATAATCGTTCTTGTTTGCGTTTGCAACAAGTATCTGGCATGATGCATTCAAATATTTTGGGTAAATGAAATGCACCAGCCCGAACACCTCAAGAATGCCGGTCTAAAGTCCACCCTGCCGCGGCTCAAGGTGCTGGATTTGTTCGAAAACAGCACAGAGCGCCATTTGAGCGCAGAAGACGTATACAAGCAGCTGCTCAGCAGCGGTGAAGACGTGGGTCTGGCGACGGTGTACCGGGTGCTGACCCAGTTCGAGCAGGCCGGATTGCTGGTGCGCCACCATTTCGAGGGCGGCAAGTCGGTGTTCGAATTGAACCAGGGCGAGCACCACGACCATATCGTTTGTCTGCAATGCGGCCATGTCGAGGAGTTTTACGATACCGCGATCGAAACGCGCCAGGAAAAGGTTGCCGCCGAACTGGGTTTCGCGATACGCGACCATTCGCTGCATATCTATGCGGATTGCACCAAAAAGAAATGTCCGCACAAGCGCTGAAATTTCCCGCCAGCATAATTTGCAATTATTGACAGACAAACCCAAAACGCGGAAACTGCGTTCCAGTGCCGATTTGACATCAGCTTGCGGGGCACTTTAAACATACCAGCTAAAGCGAAATAACCCGCTCTAGCCCCAAGCTGTGCGGGTTTTTATTTTGGCTGACTACTGGGGTTTGAAATTTGTTTTGCGGAGTAAAGCGCAAGGAGCCGCACAGTGAATGACGAGGCATATCTGGTTGGATAGACGAGGATTGAGCGAGCACGCGACACAGCGATTTGCCCGCAAAACAAATTTATGAATAACTCGGTCGGTACCGTAACTGCGCAACGCGCCACCTTCGACACGCCGCTCGCGTTCAGGAGCGGTGCGGTGTTGCCGCGCTACGAACTGGCGTACGAGACATACGGCACGCTGAATTCGGACAAGTCCAACGCGATCCTGGTGTGTCATGCATTGTCCGGCCATCACCACGTGGCCGGACATTATGCCGACGACCCCAAAAACACCGGCTGGTGGGACAACATGATCGGCCCCGGCAAGCCGGTTGATACCGGCAAATTTTTTGTCATCGGCGTGAACAACCTCGGCGGCTGCCACGGCTCGACCGGACCTTCCAGCATAGCGCCGGAAACCGGCAAGCCATACGGGGCGAACTTTCCGGTGGTGACGGTGGAGGATTGGGTGGAATCGCAGGCGCGTCTGGCCGACCAGATTGGCATCAGGCAATTCGCCGCGGTGATGGGCGGCAGCCTGGGCGGGATGCAGGCAATCCAGTGGTCGCTGTCGTTTCCCGAACGTGTGCGCCACGCACTGGTCATCGCCGCCGCACCGCACCTGACTGCGGAGAACATCGCCTTCAACGATGTAGCGCGCAACGCGATCCTGACCGACCCGGATTTCCACGGCGGAAATTTCTACGAACATGGCGTGGTGCCCAGGCGCGGACTGCGCCTGGCACGCATGCTCGGGCATATCACTTACCTGTCCGATGATGCGATGGCGGACAAGTTCGGGCGCAGCCTGCGCTCCGGCAAGCTCGGCTACGGTTACGACATCGAGTTCGAGATCGAGTCCTATCTGCGCTATCAGGGCGACAAGTTCGCCTCGTATTTCGATGCCAATACCTATTTGCTGATGACCAAGGCGCTGGATTATTTCGATCCGGCACGCGAATACAATGGCAATCTCGACAAGGCTTTCCTGGCCGCGCAAGCGGACTTTCTGGTGGTGTCGTTTACCACCGACTGGCGTTTCGCGCCGGAACGCTCGCGCGAGATTGTCAACGCGTTGCTGCACAACCATCGCAACGTAAGTTACGCCGAAATCGCCTCCACCCACGGGCATGACTCGTTCCTGATGCCTGACCAGCATTATCACGAGGTGATGCGCAGCTACCTTGACCGAGTGGCCGGAGATTTATAAAAATGAGCGCGCATGATCCGATTGAACTCGCCGCCGCCCGTCCGGATTTTGCCGCCATCGCGGCCTGGATACCGCAGGGTGCATCGGTGCTTGACCTCGGTTGCGGCGACGGCAGCCTGCTGCGCTACCTCAAGGACACCCGCAAGGTGCGCGGCTACGGCGTCGAGATCAGCGATTCGAACATCGTGGCGTGCATCCGCAACGGCGTGAACGTGATCCAGGGCGACCTGGAATCCGGCCTGTCCGGCTTCGAGAGCAACGCCTTTGATTTCGTGCTGCTGTCGCAGACGCTGCAGGCCACGCGCCACACCGAGCCGCTGGTCCGGGAAATGCTGCGCGTCGGGCGCGAGGGCATCGTCAGTTTCCCCAATTTCGGCTACTGGAAGAACCGGATGAATGTGCTGCGCGGCAACATGCCGGTTTCCGAAGCGCTGCCCTACCAGTGGTATGACACGCCGAACGTGCATTTGTGCACCTTGCATGATTTTGAAGATTTTTGCCGCGACCTTGACGTAACCGTACTCGATCGCCGTGTGATGACGGGCAGCAGCGAGATGAAGTTGCTGCCGAATCTGCTCGGCAGCACCGCGGTGTACCGATTCCGGCGTGGCGCATGAGCATCTGGCAGCAGCTGTTCACGCGCCGCATGCTGATCTGCGTGTTTACCGGATTCGCTTCCGGCCTGCCGCTGTACCTGCTGCTCAACCTGGTGCCGGCCTGGCTGCGCACCGAGCACATTGATCTCAAGGTCATCGGCGCATTTGCGCTGATCCAGTTTCCCTATACCTGGAAGTTTCTTTGGGCGCCGCTGCTGGATCGTTACGCAGTACCGGCACTTGGGCGGCGGCGCGGCTGGATGCTGTTGATGCAGGGTGGTTTGCTGGTGGTAATCGCAACACTGGGCGGGTTTTCGCCGCAAAAAGACCTGCCGATGATCGTGTTGTTCACCACACTGCTGGCCCTGCTGAGCGCCACGCTGGACATCGCGCTGGATGCCTATCGCCGCGAATTGCTGTTCGATAACGAGCTTGGCCTGGGCAATGCGGTGCACGTGAATGCCTACCGAATATCGGGATTGGTCCCCGGCTCGCTGGCGTTGATTCTTGCCGACCATCTGCCGTGGAATATGGTGTTCATGATTACCGCGCTGTTCATGCTGCCGGGCATGGTGATGACGCTGCTGGTGAAAGAGCCGCACCGTGCCGATCCGCCCAGGACACTGCGCGAAGCGGTGGTCGAACCGTTCCATGAATTCATCAATCGCAAGGGCTGGCAGAGCGCGTTGCTGATCCTGGCGTTCCTGTTCTTTTACAAACTCGGCGACGGCCTGTGCACCTCGCTGGCCACGCCGTTCTATCTGGACATGGGATTCTCCAAATCGGAAATCGGACTGATCGCCAAGAACGCCGGACTGTGGCCGGCAGTGATCGGTGCGTTGCTCGGCGGAATCTGGATGCTGAAGATCGGTATCAACCGCGCCCTGTGGCTGTTCGGCGCGGTGCAGGTGGTGAGCATCTTCGGATTTTACTGGCTTGCGATACAGGGGGCACAGCCGGAAGTGACCACGCTGCACCTCACCCAGCTCGCGTTCGTGATCGGGCTGGAAGCATTCGGTGTGGGACTGGGTACGGCAGCCTTCGTTGCCTACATCGCGTACACCACCCATCCCGCCTACACCGCCACCCAGTTTGCACTGTTCACCAGTCTCACCGCGGTGCCGCGCACCTTCGTCAACGCCACGGCGGGCTGGCTGGCAGACCAGCTGGGCTGGGGCGGATTCTTCCTGTTGTGCGCGGGATTGGCGATACCGGGGATGCTGTTGCTGCTGAAGGTCGCGCCGTGGGGGGAAACTCAGCCGATTTCAGAGTGGCGTTAGCATGCGGCGGGTTGATCAGATCTTGCGCATAAACACCTTGGATTTGCGCTGGTAGTTGTACAGCGACTTCTTCTGCGCGGGCAACGCGGCAACATCGGCCTCATTGAAGCCGCGCTCGATGAACCAGTGCGCGGTGCGGGTGGTCAGCACGAACAGTTTCTTCATGCCCTGCGATTTTGCAATGCCGATCATGTGCTTGAGGATGGCTTCGCCGTAGCCCCGGTCGCGGCTTTGTGCTTCCACCGCGAGGCCGGCCAGTTCGGCGGCGGCTTCGTCCGGAAACGGATACAGCGCGGCGCAACCGACGATACGGTGGTCGTGTTCCAGCACCACGAAGCGGTCGATCTCCTGCTCCAGCAATTCGCGGTTGCGCCTGACCAGAATGCCCTGCTCCTCCAGGGGCTGCAACAGTTTGAGGATGCCGCCGATGTCTTCGATCGTGGCATCGCGCAGGGTGTTGAGTGTGCTCTCGACCACCATGGTGCCGATACCGTCATCGCTGAACAATTCCTGCAGCACCGCGCCGTCGGTATGGCGGCTGACCAGGTGGGTGCGGGCGACCCCCGCTTCGCAGGCGCGAATTGCGCAGGGAAGAAACAGACTCACGTCGTCAGGCAATTTGCGTTTTGGCGATAAAATCTCCTGCGCCTGGGAGATGGTGAGCTCCCTGAGCAGCGTGCCCTTCTTGTCATGCACGCCGTCGGTGTCCATCAGGAACATCAGTTTGTCGGCATCCAGCGCGATGGCGGTGGCAGTGGCGACGTCTTCCAGCGTGACATTGAACACTTCGCCGGTGGGCGAATAGCCGAGCGGGGAAAGCAGCACCACCTCGCCGAATTCCATCCGGTCGTTCAGCGCGGCGACATCCACCTTGCGCACGCTGCCGGTGTGCATCAGGTCGACGCCGTTGATGATGCCGATGGGCTGGGCGGTGATGAAGTTGCCCCCCGCCACGCGGATGTCGGCATTCGCCATCGGCGAATTCGCCAGCCCCATCGACAGCAGCGCCTCGATCTCGACCCGCACCCGCCCGACCGCTTCCTTGACGCACTGCATGGTCTGCGCATCGGTCAGACGAATGCCGTGATGGTAGGTGTCGCCGAGATTGTTTTTTGCCAGATGTTGCTCGATCTGCGGGCGCGCGCCGTGCACCAACACCAGCCGGATACCAAGACTGGCGAGCAGGTTGAAATCATGGGTCAGTTCGACGAATTTACCGTCCGCAACGACTTCGCCGCCGAAGGCGATCACAAAGGTTCGTCCGCGGAACGCGTTGATGTAGGGCGCGACGGAACGGAACCAGGCAACGAATTCGGCGGAGGTGGTGATTGGCATGTGAATATCCTTATTGATTGGTGCGCATCATGCCGCGCTATTCTTCATCCAGCAACTGACCGGCGATCGCCCAGTTTTCCTCGGCCAGTTCGTCGAAGGAAATATACGTATAGCTTTTGGGCTTCAGCGCCACCCGCTCCAGCGTGTCGGTGATCTCCGCGGCGATCTGTTTCTTCTGTTCGCGGGTCAGGGTTCCCGCGATGCGGATATTGACGTAAGGCATATGCAGCTCCGGTTAGAATAGTTGCGGACCGTGTAAAGTATATAGACATTCCCGCCTGTTGCCATTATAAGCGCGGGCGCCATACCCATTTTTTTGCGAGACGTTTTTGACCGTTAAACCCGAATTATCCGCGAGTGCCCTGCGCCGCCAAGCGCGGCTTGCTTCCCTAGCCGCAATAGAATTCCCCGCCGACCTGCCGGTGGTGCAGAAGCGCGAGGATCTGGCGCGTGCCATTGCCGACAACCAGGTGGTGATCGTGTGCGGCGAAACCGGGTCCGGGAAGACCACACAGTTGCCCAAGATATGCCTGATGCTGGGGCGCGGCGTGCTGGGCTGCATCGGCCACACCCAGCCGCGCCGCGTGGCGGCGCGCACCGTGGCAAGCCGCATCGCGTTCGAATTGAAGACCGAGCTGGGCGGGGCGGTGGGGTACAAGGTGCGATTTCACGACAAGGTTGCGCCGGACACCAGCGTCAAACTGATGACCGACGGTATTCTGCTGGCCGAAATCCACAGCGATCCGCTGCTGCGCAATTACGACACGCTGATCATCGACGAGGCGCACGAGCGCAGCCTGAATATCGACTTTCTGCTCGGTTATCTCAAACAGTTGTTGCCGCGCCGCCCCGATCTCAAGCTCATCATCACGTCGGCGACGCTGGACGCAGACCGTTTCTCCCGGCATTTCGGCGCTCAGGTGATCGAGGTGTCCGGGCGCAGTTATCCGGTCGAGACCCGTTATCGTCCGTTGCAGGTGAGCGAGGAAGGCGAGGCGCAGGATGTAACAAAGTCAGGCAATCCGCTGTCCAGCAAACTGGACGCGGAATTGTCACTTCCGCAGGCAGTGAGTGCCGCGCTGGACGAGTTGGCAGCGGGAGGGCTGAGGGGAGACGTACTGGTATTTCTGCCCGGCGAGCGCGAGATACGCGACACCGCGGAAGCGCTGCGCAAGCACCATCCGAAAGGAATAGAGGTCCTGCCGCTGTTCGCGCGGCTGTCGGCAGCCGAGCAGGACCGGGTGTTCAAGACCGGCGGGCAACGGCGCGTGGTGCTGGCGACCAACGTTGCGGAAACCTCGCTGACCGTGCCCAACATCGGCTATGTGATCGACTGCGGCCTGGCGCGGGTGAACCGCTACAGCATCCGCCAGAAAGTCGAACAGCTGCACATCGAAAAGATCTCGCGCGCCGCCGCCAACCAGCGGATGGGGCGCTGCGGCCGGGTGATGAGCGGCGTGTGCATACGCCTGTACGACGAGGCCGATTTTTTGCAGCGCGTGGAATTCACCGACCCGGAGATCTTCCGCGTATCGCTGGCGACCGTGATCCTGCGCATGAGCGCGCTCGAGCTCGGGGAGATTTCAGAGTTCCCGTTCATCGAGCCGCCCACGCCGCGCATGGTCGCGGACGGCTACCAGCTGCTGGCAGAGTTGGGTGCGATCGACGAATCGCGGTCACTTACCAGACTCGGCCGCGAACTCGCCAAACTGCCGCTGGACCCGAAGATCGCGCGGCTGTTGCTGGCGGGGCGGCAATATCAATGCCTGACCGAGATACTGGTCATCGCCAGCGCACTGTCGGTGCAGGATCCGCGCGAACGCCCGCTGGACCGGCAGGAAGCCGCGAATGCGGCGCACAAGCGCTTTGCCGACGAACGCTCGGATTTTCTCGCCTGGCTGAAGATCTGGGCGTGGTTCGAGCAGGCGCTGGCGGAAAAAAAATCCAACCGCCTGCTGGCGGAAGAGTGCCGGAGGAATTTCCTGTCGCCGCTGCGCCTGCGCGAGTGGCGCGAACTGCACCAGCAGCTGCACGCGCAGGTCGCCGAGATGGGCATGCGCGGAAACCAGCAACCCGCCGGCTACGAGCAGATCCACAAGGCCCTGCTGTGCGGACTGCTCGGCAACATCGGCATGAAGAGCGTGGAGAGCAATGAATACCTGGGCGCGCGCGGCATCAAGTTCTTCATTGCGCCGAATTCGGTGCTGGCAAAAAAAGGCACAAAGTGGGTGATGGCCGGCGAGCTGATCGAGACCCACCGTCTGTATGCGCGCAGCGTGGCGCGCATCGACCCGGAATGGCTGGAGGAGGTGGGCAGCCACCTGATCAAACGGCATTATTACGATCCACACTGGGAGAAGAAGGCCGCGCAAGTGGTGGCTTACGAGCGCAGCACGCTGCATGGCCTGCTGCTCAATGCGAAGAAGCGCGTGCATTACGGCCCGATGAATGCGGCCGAGTCGCGCGGGGTGTTCATACGCCAGGCGCTTGTTGAAGGCGAGTTCGAAACGCGTGCGCCGTTCTTTGCGCACAACCGCAAGCTGATCGCCGACATCGAGGCGCTGGAGCACAAGGCGCGCCGCCCCGATGTGCTGGTGGACGACGAACTGATCTTCGCGTTCTACGACAGCCGCATTCCGCAACAGTTTTCCGGGCATGACATCCACAACGGTGCCACTTTTGAAGCGTGGCGCAACGAGGCGGAGCGCGCCGATGCAAAATTGCTTTACCTGAAAAAAGACGACCTGATGCGCCACGAGGCGGCGGGCATCACCACCGACCAGTTTCCGCCGCAGCTGAAGATAGACAACGTCAGTTTTGCGCTGGGCTACAACTTTTCCCCCGGCAAAAATGATGACGGCATCACGCTCAGCGTGCCGCTCGCGCTGATCAACCAGGTGGTCGCGGCGCGCTGCGAATGGCTGATCCCGGGGATACTGGCGGAGAAGGTGGTGCAACTGGTCAAGACGCTGCCGCAGAAACTGCGCCGCCATCTGGTGCCGGTGCCGGATTTTGCCGCGGCGTTCTGCCGTGAAGTGCCCGCATCGAACACGCCGTTGCTGCAGGCGCTGGCGCGCTATATCCGCGAGCAGAAGCAGCTCGACGTGCCGCTGGATGCGTTCCGCCTTGAACAGTTGCCGCCGCATCTGTTGATGAATTTCCGCATCGTGGACGAACATGGCCGGCAGCTCGGCATGTCGCGCAACTTTCCCCAGTTGCACAGCGAACTTGCATCGCACGAAATGCCTGTGGCAATTGCGAAGACAGAGTTGGCAACGGAGGAAAAGGGGTCAGCCGTTTCAGGGCAGCGTTACACATCGTGGAGTTTCGGCGATTTTGCCGAGACCCGTGTCGTGAAGCGCGCCGGACAGAACATCACGCTGTTCAATGCGCTGGTGGACGAGGGCGATGCAGTGACACTGCGCGCCTTCGATACCCGCGATGCCGCACAGGCCGCGCATCGCGGAGGATTGCGCCGCCTGTTCATGCTGATGTTGAAAGAGCAGGTGAAATATCTGGAAAAGAGCCTGCCCGACGCGCAACGGCTGGGCATGCTGTTCATGCCATTCGGCACGCAGCAGGAATTGCAGCAACAGATACTGGCGATGACCTTCGACCGCTGTTGCCTGAACGATCCGCTGCCGGCGAATGAAGCCGAATTCACCGCGCGCGGCAAAGAAGCGAAGAACCGTTTGCTGCTGGTCGCGCAGGAACTCGCGCGGCTGGTCGGCAACGTGCTGGCCGAATACCAGGCGGTGCAGAAGAACCTGCCGCAATTGAAATCAAATGCGACGGCGAACCAGGATGTGCGCGTCCAACTCGAATGGCTGCTGCACAAGCGCTTTGTCGCGGATACCCCGTATGAGCGTCTGCAGCATGTGCCGCGTTACCTCAAGGCGATCAATCTGCGCATCGAAAAGCTGCGCGGCAATCCGGCGCGCGATGCGCAATGCATGGCACAGATGCAGCCGCTGACACAGGCATGGCAAAAACTGCGCCAGGCGCAGCAGGGCAGCAGCGATCCGCGCATGGACGAGTTCGCCTGGATGTTGCAGGAGCTGCGCGTGTCGCTGTATGCCCAGGAACTGAAGACACCGGTAATCGTGTCGGTAAAACGTCTGGAAAAGATGCTCGCGGGGATCAGGGGATAAGCCGAAACCCGGCCGGACTGAGCAATGCCTTGGCAAATTTACCGCTCGATCGTGCAACTTGGCGGTAATGATAGACAGGTATAATCCGCCCCACTCAAATAGCCGGAAGCGTAAATGTCCACGACCATCCTGATCATCGGCATGATGCTGTTCTTCGCACACTTTCTGTCGATGCAGTTCAGCAAGACCAATATCCCGGACGTGCTGGTGCTGATGCTGGTCGGTATCGTGATCGGCCCGCTGTTCGGTATCGTCACGCCCGAGGATTTCGGCAAAATCGGATCCCTGATCGCCACTATTGCGCTGGTTGTGATCCTGTTTGAAGGCGGCACGACGCTGAATCTGGACGTATTGGGCAAATCGCTGGGCACAACCGGATTGTTGGCCATGGTCAGTTTTGTATTGACCGCCGCGATCATCGCGGCAATCGGCTTTTACACGCTGGACCTGGAACTGCTGCCAGCCGTAATGCTGGGCGTCACCCTGGGAAATACCTCATCCGCGGTCGTGATCCCGATGGTGAATTCGCTGCGCATGTCGAACAAACCGGCCACCGTGCTGGTGCTGGAATCGGCGCTGACCGACGTGTTGAGTATCGTCGGCGTATTCGCGTTGCTGCAAATCCATACCGAAGGCGGTGTGGTGCCGGGCAGGCTGGTGGGTGCCGTGCTGGCCTCGCTGATCTTCGCGGCGGTGATCGGGCTGATCGGCGGTATCGGCTGGCTGATGGTGCTGGGCAGGGTGCGCGACTTTCCCAACACCATTTCGTCGACCCTGGCCTACGTATTCATCGTTTACGGCCTGACACAAATGCTGGGCTTTTCGGGCGCGATTGCCGCCCTGGCGCTGGGTATTTCGCTGACCAACTTTCAGAAGTTCCACCTGTACCGGATTCCGTACATCGACAGGAGCATCGTGCCGTTGAACGAAATCGACCTGGCTTTCTATCGCGAAGCGGTGTTTTTGCTGAAAACCTACTTCTTCGTCTATCTCGGCATCTCGATCCACTTCACCGACGCGGCCCTGGCGATTACCGCAATTTCCATGGTGTCGATGGTGTATATCATGCGACTGGGGCTTGCGCGTGTGGTGTTTCGCAATGACAGCTACAGTCTGCGCGATACCGCCTTCGCCTCGATGATGGCGCCCAAAGGGCTGGCCGCCGCCGTGCTGGCGACCCTGCCGCTGGAATACGGGGTGGCGGGCGGAGAAGTGATCCGCGACACCACTTACATGGTGGTGCTGGTCAGCATCACGCTCACCGCCCTGCTGGTGATGATCTATCCCAACCGCTACGCGCAACGCGTTTATGCGCTGGCATTGAACAAGCCGTTATCCGTGCCCGGAGCAGACTCCTAGCGGGCACAGCTTGCATTCCAAAGTCCTGCCGTTATTTGCGCAATTCGACTGCCCGTGTTTGCCCCGTGACAGTTGCGGCGCTTGGCAATGTCCGGCCTACGGTATAATCCGCGCAATTCAGTCTGGCCATGAAAGAAGAAAATAATGGATGATCAATTGCGCGAGGCCGCGCTCCAATATCACCGCCAGGCGCCGGCGGGCAAGATCACGGTTACGCCCAGCAAGCCGATGATTACCCAGCGCGACCTTGCGCTGGCCTACTCGCCCGGGGTGGCGGCGGCCTGCGAAGCCATCGTGGAAAATCCGGCCGAGGCGCGCAACATGACTTCGCGCGGCAACCTGGTCGCGGTGATCACCAACGGCACCGCGGTGCTGGGCCTCGGCGCGATCGGCCCGCTGGCCGCCAAGCCGGTGATGGAAGGCAAGGCCATGCTGTTCAAGAAATTCGCCGGCATCGACGTGTTCGATCTGGAAATCGACGAGCGCGATCCCGACAAGCTGGTGAACATCATCGCCGCGCTGGAACCGACCTTCGGCGGCATCAATCTGGAAGACATCAAGGCCCCGGAATGTTTCTACATCGAGCGCAAGCTGCGCGAGCGGATGAAAATACCGGTATTTCACGATGACCAGCACGGCACCGCGATCATCGTCGGCGCGGCGTTACTGAACGGGCTCAAGGTGGTCGGCAAGGATATTGCAAAAATAAAACTGGTGGTGTCCGGCGCAGGAGCGGCGGCGCTGGCATGTCTGGATATGCTGGTCAGCCTCGGTGTGCGCATGGAGAACATCACGGTCACCGATATCAAGGGTGTTGTGTACAAGGGCCGCACCGAAGAAATGGATGACAACAAGGCGCGCTATGCCAAGGAAACTTCCGCGCGCACCCTGGCCGAAGTGATCGCGGGAGCGGATGTGTTCCTCGGCTTGTCCGCCGGCGGGGTGCTGAAGCCGGAAATGGTAAAACAAATGGGCAATAGCCCGCTGATCTTTGCGCTGGCCAATCCCTCACCGGAGATACTGCCGGCTGAGGCCAAGGCCGCGCGTCCCGATGCGATCCTGGCGACCGGACGTTCCGATTACCCGAACCAGGTCAACAACGCACTGTGCTTCCCGTTCATTTTCCGCGGTGCGCTGGATGTCGGCGCTTCGACCATCAACGAGGAGATGAAGCGCGCCGCGGTATACGCGATCGCCGAGCTGGCCCAGGCCGAGCAATCGGAAGAAGAGCAGGAGGTTTACGGCGACGAGAGTCTGGGCTTCGGCGCGGATCACCTGATACCCAAGCCTTTCGATTCCCGGCTGATCACGCGCATTGCCCCTGCCGTGGCGCAGGCAGCGATGGACAGCGGGGTGGCGGAACGGCCGATTGCCGATATGGCGGCATATCGTGAACGACTGGCGGGTTTTGTTTACCACTCCAACATGCTGATGAAGCCGGTGTTCGAGGCTGCCAAGCGTGCGCCGCAGCGCCTGGTCTATGCGGAAGGCGAGGAATCCCGCGTATTGCACGCGGTGCAGACGGTGGTGGACGAGGGTATGGCGCATCCGATACTGGTTGGTCGCCCGGAAGTGATCGCGCAGCGCATCGCCAAGCTCGGCTTGCGCATCCGTGCCGGTGAACATTTCGAGCTGGTCAATCCGGAGAGCGATTCGCGCTATCGTGAATACTGGAGCGAATATCACCGCCTGATGCAGCGGCATGGCGTTACGCCGAGTACGGCCAAGCGGGCGATGCGCCGCAGCAACACCCTGATTGCCGCGATGCTGGTGCGCATGGGTGAGGCGGACGCAATGTTGTGCGGGACCGTTTCGCAGCCGATCAGGCATCTGCGCTATATCGACGAGGTGATCGGGCGCCGCCCCGGCGCCAACATATACGCGGCAATGAATATCCTGATGCTGCCCAAGCACACGCTGTTCATTTGCGATACCCACGTCAATCTCGACCCGAGTGCCGAACAGGTGGCCGAAATGACCATTCTTGCCGCCGAGGAAATGCGCCGCTTCGGCCTGACACCGAAAGTTGCGCTGTTGTCGCATTCAAACTTCGGCAGCCATGAAGACGCTTCCGCACGAAAAATGAGTCGTGCACGCGAGCTGCTCGAAACGCTTGCACCTGAACTGGAAGTGGAAGGCGAGATGCACGGTGATGCCGCATTGTCGGAAAGTTTGCGCACCGCGGCTTTCCCTGACAACGGCTTGAAGGGCGTGGCGAATCTGCTCATCATGCCGAATCTGGATGCGGCAAATATCGCCTACAACCTGCTGAAAATGACTGGGGGCGATGGCATCACCATCGGCTCGATTCTGTTGGGCGCAAACAAATCGGTGCATATACTGACCACAACGGCCACGGTGCGCCGCATCGTGAACATGAGTGCGCTGGCGGTGGCCGGCGTGAAGTTACACTAGGGAGAATAAGGATGACCATGAACAAACAGGAAGTCGACATGCTCGGCGAAGAAGTCGAGATGCTGATGCAGGAACGCAGCAGGCTGCTTAAAGTGGTGGGTGCGGCGGCGGTATTGGTGGCAAACACCGACCCGGAGTCGTTGCGGGAAGAGGCGATGTATGCGGCGGAAATGCTGTCGGAAACGCTGAACGCGCTGCCGGAAGAAACATTGAAAGACGCGCTGGAATCAGTGCAGGCAGAAGCCGAATAGCGAATCCATGGAGAAGCGCGCGGCACTGATACTCACCGGCGGCGGGGCGCGCGCCGCCTACCAGGTGGGGGTGCTCAAGGCGATCGCGGAATTCCTGCCGCGCAACGCGCGCTGTCCGTTTCCGATCATCTGCGGTACCTCGGCAGGCGCGCTGAACGCAGCCACGCTCGCGGTGAATGCCGGAAATTTCAGGAGGGGCGTGCAGTATCTGACCAACACCTGGAGAAATTTCCACGCCTACCGGATATACCGGACCGACGTGGTCGGGGTGTTCAATAATGCCATGTTGTGGCTGGCCGGCGTGGTATTTAACATGATCGGGATCAACAAGCTCGCCAAGGTTTCACTGCTGGACAATTCCCCGCTGATCGAACTGCTGGAAGAGATGCTGCCCTGTGAAAAAATTCAGGACAGTATTGATGCCGGCTATCTGCATGCGTTGAGCATAACCGCATCCGGTTATGGTTCCGGGCAGTCGGTGTCTTTTTATCAGGGCGTGAAACAGCTGGTTCCGTGGCGGCGCAGGGGCAGGGTGGGTATCCCGATGCAGATCGAAAACAAACACCTGTTGGCTTCCTCCGCGCTTCCGTTCATATTTCCGGCGACTTTGATCAATCGCGAATATTTTGGCGACGGTTCGATGCGCCAGACCGCGCCCATCAGTCCCGCGCTGCATCTGGGCGCGACACGCGTGCTGATAATCGGTGTTTCCATGAACGGCGATCAGGGGAATTACGATCGTGCCGACATTGGACAATACCCGTCGCTGGCCAGTATTGCCGGACACACCCTGAACAGTATTTTCCTCGACAGCATGGAAGCGGATCTGGAACGCCTGAAAAAAATCAATGACCTGGTCGCGATCATGCCGGAAGAAATGCGTGTACGTGCCGAAATCAGGCATGTGGATGCACTGATCATCCTGCCCAGCCAGCCGATCGACAAAATTGCCGAACGCCATGCGACAGAATTGCCCTGGACAATACGCCTGTTGCTGCGCCTTATCGGTGCAAGACAGCAAAGCGGCGGGACACTGGTGAGCTATCTGTTGTCCGAAAAAAAATTCTGTAGCGCGTTGATCGACCTCGGCTATCAGGATGCATTAAAGCGGCGCGATGAAATCATGACCTTTCTTGAAGTGATGCCGAGTCAGGGCCAAGAGATGCCGGAATGATGGCGGGTATGGCCAAAACCCGTACCTGGCAGTTGCTGAACCTGCTCGCTGACGGTGAGTTTCATTCCGGCGAGGTGCTGGCAAACCGGTTGGGCGTGTCGCGGGCCAGCGTGTTCAACGCACTGACCAACGTCGCAGACATGGGCGTGCTGTTGCAGCGGGTGCGCGGTCGCGGCTACCGGTTGGCGTGCCCGTGGCAGCGGCTTGAGCAGAGCGAAGTGGCGCGATGGCTGGGCAGGGATGCCGGGCAGTTTGATATCGAGATATTGCCGGAGGCGCCTTCCAGCAATACCCTGTTGCTGCGGCGCGCAGCGGCGGATGTTGCAGAAGGGTGCGCGGCCAGCGGCAGTGTGCTGGCGGTTGAGTTGCAAACTGCCGGTCGCGGAAGGATGGGACGGACATGGCATTCCGGCCTGGGCACGGCGCTGACGTTTTCCATGTTGTGGCGCTTCGATTGCGGGCTGAATGCGCTGTCCGGTTTGAGCATGGCAATTGGCGTGGCCCAGATGCGGGTTCTGAATAGCCTGGATGCGCGGGGAATACAGCTGAAGTGGCCGAATGACATCGTCACCGGGCAGGGAAAATTGGCCGGTATTCTGGTCGAGGCACAGGGCGATATGCTCGGCCCCAGCGCAGCGGTGATCGGCATCGGACTGAACTGCACCTTGCCGGCCAGCCTGGTGCGGCAGATCGGCCAGCCCGCCTGCGCGCTGGATGAATTATGCACGACAATGCCGACACGCAACCAGCTGCTGGCGCTTTTGCTGCTGGAACAGGCGCGCGTGCTGGGGCAGTTCGGGCGCGGCGGATTTGCCCCGTTCCGCGAGGAGTGGGAACAATATCACGCGTACCAGAACAAACCGGTCAGTCTGAAGATGGCGGACGGCAAGACGGTGAGCGGCATTGCACGAGGGGTCAGCGAACGCGGAGAATTAATCCTGGAAACGGCAATGGGGATACGGAATTACAATTCCGGCGAAATCGGAGCGCGCTAGCAATGTTATGGGAACTGCATACGGCAGAAAGATGTGGCCGCAAATTCAAGCGGCGGGCGGTGCGTCGCGCGCCAGCTGTTGCCGCAACGGTGACTTGACATGAAATTGTTGATCGACGCAGGAAATACGCGCATCAAGTGGGCATTGGTGAGCGGCGAGGACTGGCTGTGCAGCGGCAGCGTGCCGGCCATGCAGGCGGATAGCCTGGCGCGGGAAATAGCCGATCAGATTGCCCGGCAGAAGCCCGGTACGGGCTTGCGGGACATACGGCAAATCTGGGCGAGCAATGTTGCCGGGGAAGCATGCGCCGGGCATATTCGCAGCATCGGGGCAGAAACTTCCGTTCAGCCTCATTTCATTGCCGCGGGAGAAATGCAATGCGGCGTGCGCAATGGCTATTCCACGCCATCTCAGCTGGGCAGCGACCGCTGGGCCGCATTGATCGCGGCATGGCATCTGGTGCGGCGGGCATGCCTGGTGGTGGACAGCGGCACCGCGACCACGATAGATGCGTTGTCCGCGCAGGGCGAGTTCATCGGCGGCTTGATCCTGCCCGGCGTCGAGCTGATGCAGAGCAGTCTTGCAGCCGCGGCAAACCAGCTGAAGCCGGCACCGGGAAAATACCGGCCGTTTCCGCAGAACAGCGCGGACGCGCTGTACAGCGGCGCGATCCAGGCCAGTTGCGGCGCGATAGAACGGCAATATAATCTGCTTGACGATCATCACGCGCCGCTGCTATTGAGTGGCGGGGCGGTACAGGCATTGCTGCCCTGCCTTGAACAGCGGCGTTTCGGCACAGCGCCGCGCGTCGTGGACAATCTGGTGCTGCAGGGATTGCTGTTGATGGCACGGGACTGGAAGACACGATGAAAAAATTATTCTGGATATTATTGCTGGGGAATGTGGTCCTGTATGCCGTGATGCGGGGCAACGGTTTTGGCCTGGGCGAACAGCAAGTGCAGGCGCAGCCCGATTTGCACGGGGATATGATCCGGCTGATTCCCGCAACGCGAAGCACGCCGGCAAAATCGCTGCCAACATCCAGGGCTTTGCCCGCGCCCGCCGCGGTGTCCGCCCCGGTGGCTGAATTGCCGGCAGCAATCCCGGCACCGTCAAAAGCCGCAACCCAACCGGCCCACCCGGCTGCTGCAGCTGCAACCAAACCGGGTGCGACGGCATGTCTGGAATGGGGTGAATTTTCCGGACCGGACCTGGTGCGCGCCGCGGCAGTGTTGTCAACGATGCAGCTGCCCGGCAAATTAAGCCGGCGCGAGATCGAGCGCAACAGGGGTTATTGGGTGTATTTCCCGCCGCTCAAAAACAAGACAGCCGTAAACCGGAAAATTTCAGAGCTCAAGGCGCTGGGTATCACGGATTATTTTGTGGTGCAGGGTTCGGGCCGTTGGCAGTATGCAATTTCGCTGGGCGTGTTCAAAACAAAGGAAGCGGCGCAGAACTATCTGCATGGCCTGCATGGCAGGGGTGTACACACCGCACGGGTCGGCGAGCGCGCCAGCAAGCTCAAGGCGACCTTGTTCATGCTGGACGGGGTGGATGCAGCCACAGTTGCAAATTTGACCGCGTTGCAGAAGGATTTTCCGGGCACTGAATTGAACGCGGTTCCCTGCGCATTGACAAGATAGGGCGAAATCTGGACAATGCCGCGCTCTTCGCGGTGATATAGCTCAGGTGGTTAGAGCGCAGCACTCATAACGCTGAGGTCGGTGGTTCAAATCCACCTATCACCACCAA
>Ga0307377_10000613_pt1 | contig 46870 bp, 48 predicted proteins | sample TR3MG_FD_202535 | JGI IMG/M metagenome (GOLD analysis project Ga0307377, IMG submission 202535) | Soil microbial communities from Risofladan, Vaasa, Finland - TR-3 | ecosystem: Environmental > Terrestrial > Soil > Coastal area > Acid sulfate soil | place: Finland: Risofladan, Vaasa | collected...
TTACCTTGATGAGTTTTGCTACAAGGTGAATCGAAGAAATTTTGGTGAGCAACTATTTGATAGACTGTTAATAGCTTGTGTAACTACCAACTATAACAATATTATTACTCATAACCGATAGTCATATTATATTAATGCGTATATTCTTATTCCCTCAATTTATTTAGTTAAGGGACAAAATTCCATTGAAGCTATTTCTCAAATATTTATGGATAATACAATTCGTGATATAGTTGACATGCAAATATCATTTCCGGGGCATAATATTCCAAAATATGGACCCTCACGTTATGATCCAATTCTACCAACTCGTAGCATGAGAATTGATAAAATTGCGATAAAAGATAATTTTTTGAAAAGTGATGACAATATTAAATGGGAAGTATTTGCAGACAACGCTGAACCAAGAAGGGGTGAGATTCCATTTAAGGACATAAAAATAATCGAAAAGTGATACTTGCTATGAATGTTTTGGTGTATTTTCATGAGCATACTCCGCAAATACGGATACCCTCCTGATAAGCAGGAAAAGGCTATACAGACGGTAATTGAACAGGCGAAGTTGTTGGCGGAGGAGTTGATTCCTTAGAGCATTTACTTATTACGTACAAGTTGAAAATATCATTCTTTTAAAAAATAATTAACAATTTATTAACGTAAAAGGTTAATAATATTTATTATATTCGCGGTGAAAATATTTTTTAAGTCCAACAAACTTGAACGACAATTAACTGAGCCAGCTTCAATCAAGCGAGCTTATGGAACGATGGCCAAAGCTGTATATCAGCGAATTAAGGAAATGAAGGCATCTGAAAACTTAGAAATATTTATGACTATACCGGCTGCAAGATGTCATGAACTATCCGGAAAACTATCTGGTTTTTTTGCAGCTACCGTATCAAAGAACTTCAGAATGATCTTTACCCCAAGTCACAACCCTTTACCATTAAAATCTGACAAGGGTCTTGATCTTCAGAAAATTACATCTATAACTATCTTGGATATAGAAGATTATCATTAATGAAAATCCCAGAAACTAATATGATTTCATCCGAACTTAAAGCAAGAAAAGAATTGATTTCTCCCCCTGGAGATACTATTCAGGAAACGATAGATTATATAGGAATGAGTCAAGCAGAGCTTGCAACTAGAATGGGGCGTCCCAAAGAAAAGTTGAATGATATTATTAAGGGTCGTGAACCAATTTCAATTTCCGCTGCTATTAAACTTGAAAGAGTATTAGGCATTGCAGCTTCCTTTTGGATAAATCGCGAGCAGGAATATAGAGAGGAATTGGCACGGATTGAGGAAGAACAAAGCCTATTAAAAGAAGTGTCTTGGCTTCAAAATTTTCCAGTCAGCGACTTGAAGAAGATGGGGGTATTACCGTCAACTTCAAATGAAACTGAATTGGTCAGGTCATTATTAAATTTTTTTGGTATTGCAACTGTAAGCCAATGGAATGATATCTATATCGGGAAAAATATAACAGCAGCCTTCAGAATTTCCCTTGCAAATACAAATAACCCTCATTCCATTGCCTCTTGGTTAAGACTTGGAGAAATAAATGTTTCAAAACAGAAGTTGCCGGACTATGATGAAAAAGGGTTCAAGGAAACTCTTAATACTTTAAAAAAGACAGTAAAAGATCATCCAAGTGATTTCATGGAGACACTCCAAAGGTCCTGTTTTGATTGCGGTGTGGGAATAGTTTTCACTAAATGTCTCCATAAAGCACCCATCAGTGGGGCAACAAGATGGATTTACGGCAAACCACTAATACAATTATCAGATCGCTATAAGACCAATAATCATTTTTGGTTTTCATATTATCATGAGGCTGGGCATATTCTCTTGCATGGGAAAAAGGAAGTATTCCTTGAAGATATTGAAGGTGCGATAATTGATAAAGTGAAAGAAGAACAGGCGGATAAGTTTGCTGAGAGTCATTTGTTCCCTCTTGCAAGTATGAAGAATTTACTTACAGACGGGATAACAAGATCAAATATAATTAAATACGCAAAAAAGCTGAAAACACATCCTGCGATAATAGTTGGACAACTTCAACATTATGGACATCTCGGGTATAATAAAATGAATGACTTTAAGGTTAAGTATTCTTTACCTTGTCAATCTTAAAGCTCTTAAGTCCGTTTCGATACAAAACGCATATTGTTTCCAACATGTTTCCAATTTAAAATGAAAGGGCCCGCATATCATTAATATACAGGCCTTTAATTTATTGCTTTGTAGCCCCACCAGGAATCGAACCTGAATCTACGGTTTAGGAAACCGCTATTCTATCCATTGAACTATGGGGCCTGTTAAGAGCCGCAAAAATATATCATTTTTTCCTTCTTTTCAAATTATCTGTATCCCGGCCTGTTTATTACCTTTTATTATTACGGCAATTTGGATATAAAATAATTTTTTTGTGTTAAATGTTTCACAGTTTAAAAAAAACAATTATATTTGTCCTATTAAAACGATAGGACAAATAGTATAAAATTTAATCAGATGAAAAAAATCATATTATTATCAGCCTTTCTTTTAGCAGGTTCACAATTGCTGCTTATGGCACAAAAACAATTTCTGCTTTCAGAAAAGGACAGTAAAATAGTAGTTGAAGGCACTTCCAGCTTACATGATTGGGACATGAATCTGGAAAAGATGAGCGGGCAAGTTGATATTAAGGGGGAAGAGTTATTACCCGGCAATTTCAGTGATATATATTTTGAAGCGAAAGCTTTGGACCTGATAAGCCATAGTAGCATTATGGATAAAAAAGCTCACGATGCCCTTTTAACAAACAAGTATCCGAACATTAGCTTTAAAATGACAGCAGTACAAAATATTAAAGCTCAGGATGGAAGTTTTGCAGCAGATATAGCAGGTGTACTTTCTGTTGCAGGGAAATCCAGGAATATTGTACTAAGAGCCATAGTCGTTTATAGTGACAGTTCTTATATTGCAGCAACAGGAAATATAGAAATGAAAATGACTGATTTTGGAATCACTCCTCCCACAGCAATACTGGGAACTTTAAAAACTGGAGATGAGATAACAGTAAAAATTGACCTGAAGTTCAGGGTTTGAACAATTATTATTAACAGATCGATTAATTAGTAACAATTAAAATTAATTAGTATGAGAAGAGTATTATTTTTTGTGTTTTCAATGATAATTACAATTTCAGCTTCAGCACAATTCGAGCAGAAAAAAATTACCGGCGAAAATTTTTCAAATGTGAATGTAAAAGTGGGCGGTGATTTTGCCATTCAACTTCAATCACTTAACCATGAGGCCCCCAATGTCGTTTTAAAGGACATTAAGCACAATTTCAATTTGCCAACAGCAAATTTAAACATTACAGCTGACCTGGCTCCTGGTATCCAGGTATACATTAATAATTTTATGTCTTCACGTCACCACAATGAAGCATGGGTTGAAGGAGGATATCTTATAATTGACAAACTACCATTTTTACCGGCAGCTGATAATATTATGCAGTATTTCACGATAAAAGCTGGTGTAATGAATCCAAGCTATGGTGATGCTCAGTACTTCCGTAGCAATAATGCTTCTGTAACCAATAACCCTTTTGTGGGAAATATGATTATGGATGCTTACACAACTAATCCCGGTATTGAAATCATGTATCGTAATAAAGGTATAATTGCATTGGTGGGAACCAATAATGGCCGAATGAACTACGGCCGTGGTAATGATCTTTCGAAAGACCTTGTTTATAACTGGAAATTAGCTTATGACAAGCAAATTAATGAAGATCTGCGTGTACGTGCATCTCTTTCAGGATATCATGTACCGGATGGACACAGCGGGTCAACGCTTTGGGGAGGAGACCGTGCCGGAGCACGTTATTATGGTGTAATGGATACAGTTGGTGGAGATAATTTCAAATCAGGCAGATGGGATCCGGGAAGCGGACAGACAAAAATGAATAGCTACCAGGCAAACATTTTTGTTCAGTTTCATGGTCTGGAGCTATTTGGCCTCTATGAGACAATGAAAGGGGTACTCAGAAATGCCGATCAACATTTTACACAAACAGCTGTCCAGGCAAAGTATAATTATAAAACTTTCTATGTTGCAACTCGTTACAACACGGTTAATGATAACAATGGTTCAACAGTTACACGCCTGAACGTTGGAGGTGGCTGGCATATGCTCGAAAGTGTTGTCATGAAGCTTGACTATGTAACTCAATCATATAAAGGTGTTGCACATGGAGTTATTGATGGAGGCAAGTTCAATGGCGTAGTATTGGAAGCGGGAATATCCTTTTAATCAAAATTTCCGGAAGTAATACAGGCGGTCGAACACAGGCCTCCTGTATTATTTTAAATTAAAATACTTAAGGTTTTTTCTTGACAGCGGAATTATGAAAAAAGTCCTATTGATATTGCAATTTATTTATCCTTTACTGACGGGATTCATTACTGATGATACCAGTGCAGGAAGAATGGAGGCTTCTTATGGTTTTATTGATATTAATGTGGAATCAAATATTAATAAGCTGTTTTTTAAGTATGATTTGAAGGAGAAATCATATCCTTTTTCAGGGATTGATTGCACCAAAAATACTGATGATACATCCGCTATTCAAATTGTTGTGCCCGTAAAAGATTTTCAGTGTACTAATCATTTTGCATACAGGGATTTTCTGAAATTGTTAAAAGAGTCGCAATTTCCTTTTTTAGCTATTTCAATTCCAAAGAATACCATTATAAACAGTGAAACAGGTGATTGGTTAATTATTCACGACGTGATGCTTACTATTGCAGGAGTTGCGAAAAAATATGATATTATTTGCAGGATTGAGTATGATAAAAACAGAGAAAAAGTACTTATTGGTACGACAAAAATTTTGCTTACCGATTTAGACATTGAACCACCTGTAAAAACTCTTGGACTGATTAGAATTAAAAATGAAATTATTGTTAATTTTGGTTTTTATTGCAATGAAAATCTAACGTTATTTAAACAAAACTGATCCTTGAAATTTAATACACGAATTAGATATGGTATAAGGGCAATCCTTGAAATTGCTCTGAATGAAACGGATACTGGTGTATTCCAGAAGGATATAGCTGATCATCAGCAAATTTCAGTGAAGTATCTGGATACCATCATCTCTTCATTGAAAACAGCCGGCCTTATTATAAATAAAAGAGGCAGAAAGAGCGGCTATGTACTTACTCGCAAACCTGAAGAGATCAAAATGCTTGATGTCTATAGCGCTTTTGAACCCGGAGTTGTAATAGTGGATTGTATTGATAGAAACTATATTTGCAAACTGTCAAAACAATGTGGTGTAAGAGAATTCTGGTCCGGGTTAAACGATGTAATTGAAAATTATCTTGAATCTTATACGCTCGAAGATCTGATAAAAGAGCACAGGAGTAAAAGGGTATAGTTAATTATTATCGGGCCCCTGAACCTTCCCGGGCAATTTTGATAAATCAACTTTGTTTCATACTTTCATCTCCTTAAATATTCATATTATGAACTGGATTGATGCAGCTATAGTTATTATTCTCATTATATCATTTGTGATGGGTTTTATTAATGGTCTGATAAAGGAGGTGGCTTCGCTTGCTGCATTGATACTGGGTATATGGGGTGCAATAAAATTCTCAGCTTTCACAGCGGAAAAACTATACGACTATTTTGATATGACCGGACAGTATGTTGGGATAATTGCATTCCTGATCACATTCGGACTTATCGTTGTAATGATTCATTTTATAGGGATATTGGCTGACAAGCTTGTGAAAGCAGTTGCTCTTGGCTTCGTCAACAGACTTCTCGGGACAGCATTCGGCGTGTTAAAATCGATGCTGATAATGAGTGTCTTTTTTGTAGTTCTGAATGCTATTGATGAAAGAAAATCATTCCTCCCGAAAAAAGCTATTGAAGAATCACTCTTCTATAATCCTATTTCCGATATTGCCCCGGTAATATTCCCGATTATTGGAGAAGGTGGCTTTACCCGAAGTTTCGACCGTTTTAAAAAGAAGCCGGAAGATGCTACTATATGACACCGTTTGCTATATTTGCTTTTCTGAATAACAAGTGATATGAATTTTGTTGAAGAACTTAAATGGAGAGGCATGATACATGATATTATGCCAGGAACAGATGAATTATTGAAAAAGGAGATGACCAGCGGCTATATAGGATTCGATCCGACTGCCGACTCATTACATATCGGCCATATGGTGCAGGTTATGATGCTTGTGCACTTTCAGAGAGCAGGGCATACCCCTGTTGCCCTTATTGGCGGTGCCACAGGGATGATCGGTGATCCTTCCGGTAAATCGGAGGAACGTAACCTGCAGGACGAAGCATCACTGAGAAAAAACCAGAAGGCTATAAAAGCACAACTCTCGAAGTTTCTTGATTTTCAGTCCGATAATAATAACAGAGCTCTCATGGTTAATAACTATGACTGGATGAAAGAATATTCATTCCTCGGTTTTATCAGGGATATAGGAAAGCACATCACAGTTAACTATATGATGTCGAAAGATTCTGTTAAGAAAAGGATCGGGTCTGAAGCAAAAGAAGGAATGTCATTCACTGAGTTTTCGTATCAGCTGGTACAGGGTACTGATTTTCTGCACCTGTATAATAATTTCAACTGTAAGCTTCAGATGGGCGGGTCAGATCAATGGGGGAATATTATTACCGGCACAGAGCTTATAAGGCGTAAAGCAGGTGGCGAAGCATTTGCTCTTACTTGTCCGCTGATAACAAAATCGGATGGGACGAAATTTGGTAAGACAGAATCGGGTAATGTATGGCTCGACCCTGAGAAAACAACTCCCTACCAGTTTTACCAGTTCTGGTTGAATGTATCTGATGAAGATGCTGCAAAGTATATTAAAATATTTACTGTTCTGAGTCAGAAGGATATTGAAGAAATTATTATGGAGCATAACAGAGCCCCTCATGAGCGCCTCCTTCAGAAACGGCTTGCTGAGGAGGTCACTGTCATGGTTCATTCACGTAGTGATTATGAAGGCGCTGTTGAGGCATCCCAGATCCTGTTTGGTAAAGGGACAACAGAATCGCTTCAGAAGATGAATGAAAGCACTTTTCTCTCAGTTTTTGAAGGTGTCCCGGTTTTTGATGTTACCATGGAGCTTATCTGGAAGGGGGTTAGTATTGCAGAACTGTGTGCAGAGCACTCACAGGTATTTTCTTCAAAGGGAGAGCTAAGAAGACTTGTTCAGGGAGGTGGCCTGAGTTTAAACAAAGTGAAGATCGATAATCCCGATATGGTTGTTGAGCATGGATTGCTCCTGAATGGTAAATATCTGCTTGTTCAGAAAGGGAAGAAAAACTATTACCTGATAAGGGTGAGCTGAAGGCTATCTTAGCAGATCAGCAACAATTATTGAGACATCATCAAAAGTGGAAGGGTTATCATCTGGCAACCCCAGTTCCCTGATCATTTCCCTCATATTTGTTTCGACCGGATTGGTATTGGATATATGCCGGATAATTACCCCGGTCCCAATGTCATTACCATCATCCCCTTTCAGCTCTGAAAGGCCATCAGTATAACATACTATCTTAGAATAATCAGTAATTATAATTTCTGATTTTTCCATATAAGGTATTTCGTCGAGCATTCCAATCCCAACACAGGAAGCCTCAAGATCATGGATCTCTTTGGTAACTGTATTATAAAGTAAAGGTGGGTTATGTGCTGCATTGATATATTCCAGCACACCTGTTTCATGATCATACCTGGCGATAAAGAATGTAAGGAATTTTTCTCCGGCAGCATTTACAACTACTATGGTATTGAGTTTATTAATTAGTGTTTCGAGATTAATATCTTCCGTAAGGAGAGCCCTTAAATTGGCTTGAAAATTTGACATCAATATTGCTGCAGAAATTCCCTTACCGGACACATCAGCAATGCAAATCCCTGTTTTGGTTTCTGAGAGTCTGATACAATCATAATAATCTCCTCCAACCTCATAATGAGGGTAATAGAACCCATTGACTATTAGTTTTGGGTTTTTTGGCATCTGGCTATTGTCAGGGATAAGCAAATTTTGCATTCTGGCAGCCAGTTCGAGCTCTTTTTTCAGTGCTTCCTGATGGAGGCTTTCTTTGAATAACCTTATGTTTTCAATAGCAACAAGGATAATACTCGAAAGTGTTTGAATGAAGTGAAGATGTTTCAACACAGGGCTCATTCCTTCACCCTCTTCGTCTATATCGCCAATAAAGACAAATGCCAGGTGGACATTGTTATTATATACAGGAATAATGATATCAACTCCTTCGAAACCCAGATCAGGGGTGACAAAGGCAATCTCAGTAATATTTAAAAGTTGCGATTCTACATCAATTGTTTCAAAATGTTCAGGGAACCCACCATTTAAGATGCATCCCCATGCTTCGGAGTGTTTAAAAATGAGTATTTTACCGATACCAAGATTGTTCCTGAGAATGAATTCATATTTGGATAAAAGGTCTTCTGTGGGCAGATTTGCATTGATCGATAATGTAATATCAAGCAGGGAATCTAACTTAAATTTTGAAATCTTAAATCTGTCCGTTGAAATCTTTTTTTCTTCCATAATATATCTTATGCTTTAACTCTTTCAACATAAGTGCGGTCACGTGTATCAATTTTTATTTTATCGCCGGTATTTACAAACAAGGGGACCATAATTGTCCCTCCGTTTTCAATCTGAGCCTGTTTTAAAGTGTTGGTAGCAGTATCTCCTCTTAATCCGGGTTCTGAATAGGTAACTTCCATCACAACAAACGGAGGCAGATCAACGTTAAGGATGGTTTCTGTGTCAGCATGTACAACTACTTCAACACTTATTCCTTCTAGCATAAATTCAGAATTTTCAATCATTGTGTCCGGGACGTGGATTTGTTCAAATGTTTCAAGATGCATAAAGTAGTAACCCATATCATCTTTATAAAGATATTGATAAGGACGTCTTTCAACTCTTGCTATGATTACTTTAGTTCCTGAGGAAAAGGTATTATCAATTACCCTTCCGGATTTTAGGTTTTTAAGTTTTGTTCTGACAAAAGCAGGTCCCTTACCAGGTTTTACGTGCTGAAATTGTACTATTGTATAAAGGTCATTGTTGAATTCAATGACTAACCCATTTCTGAAATCTGAGGTACTTGCCATATAAGTTTCTGTTATTCTTAATGTAAAAATTAATTATTTCTTTTTAACTTCAAGGGGATACGCCAGCCCTTCATAATTCTTTATCTCAACTGAAAATGCACCTACAAAGATATTAAATCGGATCTTAACCGGTAAAAAATTTTTATCTGCTGAAAACCAGAATGAAACATCCTCTTCCGTTTTGAATAATCTTCCTGTTTCTGTTACGGGATTAAACTTATAGCATTTGATTTTTCCAACTTTAGTTTTTATTTCATCCTTCCCTACATACCTTAACCTAATAGGATACAACTCATCTGTAAACCATGTGATTATTGTAATCAATTCGCCTTTTCTTAAATTGCTATCGACAGGAAGAATATGATTCCTGAAATAATAGAAACATGAAAGAATATCGTATATCCCTTGTGGAGCTATATGAATTCCGGTAAGATCGCTTGTCAGGATTGCTGAATCTGTTCTCGATTTATAATCAAATAAAACTTCATTATATTTTCTGTATCTTCCTTCGCGTATATTTCTGATTGACTTAACAGGAAGTTCGGTATCGGGGTCGATGTAACTTTCATAAATATCTAATACTTTAAAAATTGCATCAACTAAACCTGTTGTTTTTGCTATAAATGTTGAATGCCACACCTCTTTTTCGTTTAAAAGTTCACTTTTTAGTTCAAGGGAAGCAGTTCCTCCGGTAATAATACCATAATGAACAGTATAGTCAACTTTTTCTCCAACCATATATGATACTGACTGACCCCATCCGGCAGATGAGATAAATATTGCAAAACAGCATATATATAATTTTTTTATCATTCTACTTTCTGATAATATGCATTTATTATGCCATTTCCTTTCCAAGGATATTCTTTCGGGGCTTTGTAGTTATGAAATCTTTTAAATAAAATGGTTCAAAGTATGCAATATCTTCGTAACGACTATCTTTATATGCCTGATAAGCAGGGACGTGCATGTGCGAAGCAGAAATTTCATAGTCCTCAGCAAAGCTGGAATTTATGCGATTAGTCACCTCTTTACATTTTGCTGCCCCGTCGCCAAAAAAGATTATTTTTTTTGATTCAGGAATAGTATTAAATGAGTTTGCATCGATTACTTCTGCTGAGATACCTTTTACCGTTTTTCCATTTGTATCGTATAGTGCATAATAGACCTCCATCCTGCGAGCATCAAGCATCGGACAGAACAGGGTATCTTTATCTATTGCCTCTTTGTCTTTCAAGCTTGCCGAAATTCCCCAGTACATTGAAAGCGTCGTTTCTATAGCAATCAAAGGAATTGAGGCTGCATATGCAATTCCTTTTGCAACAGAAACTCCTATCCGGAGTCCGGTATATGATCCAGGCCCTTTGCTTACAGCTACAGCCTTAAGATCGCGGGCTGTAATGCCTTGTTCTTTGAAAATCTCCTCAATAAACAGGGTGAGCACTGATGAATGCGACTTTGAATCACTACTTTCTCTCATAGAGATTACTCCGGCACTATCACATAATGCCACTGAACATATATTTGTTGCTGTTTCAAGACATATAATCATGTTTTGAACGGAATGCCAAAAGCCTATTTCACTTTAAAGAGTTCGTCTTTCTTTACAACTTCAACAAGAGTACTGTCAGATAACTTTTTACTTATTGCACTAAAGGGAGCAGAAATTACACGTTCACCAACTTCAACTCCTGAAATGATCTCAATGTAATTATTATCCTGGATGCCAGTCTTAACATCTTTAGCAAGAGCATATTCCCCATCAGTAATAAATACAAGAGTACGTATATCCTCATCGGATAGGGTAACTGAAGTTTTGGTAGTATCTGTACGGGTTGTAACGGATTGTATAGGAACAGTAATAATATCTTTTTTTAATTGGGTCTGAATATCAACTGAGGCAGACATTCCGGGTCTGAAAGGATTACTATCGCCGGCATCAACAAGTTTTTGATATGATTCAGGAAGAACCAGAATCTTGACATCAAAATTAGTAACCTGGTCAGCTGACAGACCTGTAGTTTTAGCTGAATTGGCAATTTCAGTAACTATCCCTTTGAATTTTTGATCAAGGTAGGCATCAACATCAATTAAGGCAGTATCGCCCAGGTGAACTCTTACGATATCATTTTCATTAACCTCAACCTGTGCTTCCATTCGTGACAGATCAGCAACTCGCAACAATTCCGTACCAGCCATAAGATTTGTACCTGCCACTCTTTCTCCCAGTTCCACAAGAAGCATTGAAACAGTACCGGACATAGGGGCATAGACCGATGTTTTAATAAGGTTCTCTTCTGCCTCTTTGAGCGATGCTTCCGAACTAATAACAGAAAACTTAGCGGCATCAACCTCAGCTTTTGCAACACTATAAGAGGCTTGTGCTTGTTCATAATCGGACTTTGAAATAGTCTGCTCTTCATATAATTGCTTGCTTCGTATAAAGGAGAGTTCAGCTTGTGTGAATTGTGCTTCGGATTGAGCAAGACGAGCCCGGGCCGAACTGATAGCAGCCATTGATCTGTCTCTCTGGGAAAGATAGGTATCAGGTTTTATTCTGAGTAGCAACTGGCCTTTTTCAACATGGTCGCCCTCCTTAATTGTTAACGTTACAATCTCACCTGAAACATCAGGACTTATCTTAACCTCTTTTTCAGGTTGAATTTTACCATTGGCTGTTATGGTTTCAACGAGAACACGTTTTTCAGCGTTTTCTACAGCAACCTTAACTGTTAATGCTTTTCCAAACCATCCTTGTTTCTTCCCAATTATTGCAAAAATCAAAAGGACTATTACTATAGGGAGTAAAATTTTTAGTATCTTATTGTTTTTCATGATCTTGTATCTTAAAATGATTTTGAATTATAGTTATTTATTGAGATTGAGAGGTATACCCTTATAAAAATCAAGTACTTTAGTTTTAAAGACAAATTCATACTTTGCCTGTGCCATATCAGATTGTGCATTCAGAAGTTGTGTTTTACCGGCATTATAGTCTACAGGAGTAACCATTCCGACATTGAATTTTTGTTCAGTATACCTGAATGATTCTTCCGCGGAAGTAACAGCCTTGATACTTGAATTATATTTTTTGAGTGCTGCAACGGCATCTGCATATGCTTGCTGGATGTTTTTATATAGTTGTTTTTTGGCTCCCTCAAGGGCATATTGGCTATTTTCAACACTGAGTTTAGAGTTGGCTATGTTTTTATTTACCTGCCATCCGTTAAGAATAGGGATGTTAAGTGAAAATCCAATACCATAATTTATATTATCACTTACCTGCTGAGAAAAAGTATATGGTTCAAGTGGGTTACTTGGTTTCTGTGCAAAGTCTGAAAAACCTGTACTGAATGAATGATTCATTGAAAGTCGCGGACTTCTTGTCCCCTTCGCTATTTTCTGATCATATTGACTTACTGTAAGGGTTAGTTCAGCGCTTTTAATTTCCGGCCTTAAACTCTGGGCTAGAGCGTAAATATCATCTATCTGGCCGGAAATAATGGTATTACTACCTATGACGATATCCGGCGTGATTATTTTAAATCCCAAGGGTGATTGAAGTTCAAGCATCTGTGTCAGGTTGAGGAATGATATATCCAGCTGGTTTTGAAGATTGATATATTGTAATTCCTCACTTGCTGCCTGTGCTTCTATTTGCAGTAAATTACCCTTAGCCAGACTTCCTGCATCGACCATCTTTTTTGTTTTCTCAATCTGTTGCATAGTAATCTGAAGCTGATTGTTAGTGGCTGATACCAGTTCAGTATTAAGAAGTATCTGAAGATATGCCAGTGCGATATTTAACGAAATATTATCTTTGAAGCTCTGGAGATCAAGTTCCCCTGCAAGGACCTGGTATTTATTTTTCTGAATTGTATTATAGTTCTGTAAACCGTTGAAGAGATTAAGGCTCCCTCCAACATAGAAGTTGTTCGACTGAACTGTTTTATTATTCGAAAATTGATAAGTAGTTTCATCAAGAGCCCGGCCAAATGAATAATTATGCGATGCAGAGCCATTAACAGCAGGTAATAATTTAAGTTTTGCAAGCTCAAGGCTGTTTTTTTGATATTCAGTCTGGATAACTTGCTGCTTGATCTGTATATTATTTTCAATGGCATATCGAATACAGTCTTCAAGAGACCACTCTTTTTCCTGGGGAAAAATTAATCCCTGTGAGGATAAAAAAGCAGAAAATATAAATATCAGGAATATTTTCATCATAATGTTTTGTTTATTATACTATTATGTAACTAGTGTTATGTTAATTATAAATTGACGAATCATGGTTAGAACCGAAAGTAAAAATAATTTGTTTTTGTATAAAACGTAATAGATATTAGTTAATATTTGTTATTAAAAAACTGGTTATACGGTAATTACATTTCATTATTATCAGCATAGAATAGCATATAAAATAAGGTTACGAAGATAAATAATATCTCAAACAGAATAAATATTTTTTTACAAAAGAGTGAATTAAAGATCAATCTTCATTTTTCAAATTGTTTTCTGAAGGGTTTAATTTTGATTATATTTGTGACGAAAACAGAAATATTTTATCTTTTAAATACTTAAATATATGACTATTAATGGATTAAAGTTGAAGTCAGGGGTGATTTTTGGAGATGATGTGAAGTCACTATTTGATTATGCAAACAAGAATGACTTTGCCATTCCTGCAGTAAATGTTGTTGGTACTAACTCTGTAAATGCTGTTTTGGAGACAGCAAAGACCGTGAATTCCCCTGTTATTATCCAGTTTTCAAATGGGGGAGCTCATTTTTTCGGAGGACAGAGTTTGCCTAAGGAAAACCAGATTGGAGCAATAGCCGGTGGAATATCAGGGGCTCTGCATGTTCATAATATAGCAGAATATTATGGTATTCCGGTAATCCTTCATACTGACCATGCAGCACGCAAACTACTTCCATGGATTGATGGGTTGCTTGATGCAGGAGAAGAGTTTTATGAAACCAAAGGGCGTCCTCTTTTTAGTTCCCATATGCTTGATCTGTCAACAGAATCGCTGAAAGAGAACGTTGCAACATGCAAGCAGTATCTCGAAAGGATGAGTAAGATTGGTATGACACTAGAGATAGAACTTGGAGTTACCGGCGGTGAGGAAGATGGCGTTGATCATTCAGATATTGATAGTTCACGATTATATACACAACCTGAAGATGTTGCTTTTGCTTATGAAGAGCTTTCTAATGTAAGCGACAAGTTTACTATTGCAGCATCATTCGGTAATGTTCATGGTGTTTATAAACCAGGAAATGTTGAGCTTAAACCGATTATTCTGAAAAATTCGCAGGATTATATCATTAATAAATATAAAACAGGACCTAATCCTGTCAACTTTGTATTTCATGGAGGCTCAGGTTCTGAGAAACATCTCATTAAAGAAGCTATTCAATATGGAGCAATAAAAATGAATATTGATACTGATATGCAGTGGGCGTTCTGGGACGGTATTAACAAATACTCAAAAGATAAACATGGTTATTTGCAGGGACAAATAGGCAACCCTGAAGGTGAGGACAAACCAAATAAGAAATATTATGATCCGAGAGTATGGCTTAGAAAAGGTGAAGAGACATTTATTGCCAGGTTGAAAGAGGCATTTGAGGATCTGAATGCAGTTGGGAGATATTAAGGGATATTTTTCAAAGTTGTTAATACTCTAAATAGCAGACAGCCAGTTATATAATGATTGGCTGTTTTTTTATGTTTAAAACTATTTTTTACCTTTAAAATGTTGATAATCTGTTTTTTTAAATTAGTAGTCTGATTCAATAGTTATCTTAGTGCGACGAAACATATTTAAAGAGGACCGGCTGAAAAGAACAAAACGTCTTTCCCTGATGCTCAACAACAGGGAGCTGAGGGCACACTGGGTATCTATTGTAACCGGGATAGAGTAAAAAATAAATCAGAATTTCTCAGGGAAACAATTATGAAGGCTATCTTAAAAAGGTTCGAAGAGGAGCATCCTTCATTGTGGGAAGAGAATGAACCTACCCTGTTTAATCAGAATGTTTCACAATAACATTTGGTTAATAATCTCCTTTTTTTAATTTTACAAACTGCAGATTTGTGCATTCTGAATAGTTGATAGTATATTTGTCAAAACTACGTGGTTGAAATATTAAAGATAAGCGCTGTTTTCAGTTAATAAAAAAAGATGTATCCGGATAATTTTATTAATGAGCCCTCGAAAAGAACTCCCTGGATAATCATGGAACCCGGGAAAATTTTTATTATGGGGAGGTCAATACCCGAGAACCCGGGTGATTTTTACCGGCCTATTCAGGAATGGGTATCAAAGTATGCTCATAATAATAATGAGAAGACAGTAATTGAGTTTGGATTTGAATATATAAACACAAGTTCCACAAAATGGATCTTTACCATTCTTAAAGAGTTATCGGCGATGAAGGATATTGTCAGTAATGCCAGGGTCACATGGTATTATGAATTTGGCGATGAAGATATGTGCGAACTTGGATTTATACTCAGATCGCTGGTTGATTGTCCATTCACCATTGTAGAAGTAGATGAGATGAACCAGTCAAGCTATGAGAAGATCTTTTCCGGCTCTGTTTAAGGATCTAAGTCAAATAGGGTTATCAAAATTGCTCGTTGATGATCACGTTCCAAAAAAAGTTTTAATTTTGCAACTCAATTTATTGCAGATTGACCCATGGTGTAACTGGCAACACGTCAGATTTTGGTTCTGAAGAGTCCTGGTTCGAGCCCAGGTGGGTCAACATGAAATAATAAGTAAGGCCCTGATATATAACAGTATCGGGGCTTCCCCATTTCTACTGGCTGGCACATAGCTGGCACAATTTGCATTTAGTTTGTTGAAACATTTCAACGGGTTTAAGCTATTATGTATATATGTTCCAAGTTCCCAGGGATTGTGAAATAAGGGATTTTGGTGTGTGTGATAGGTAAAAGATCTCTTATCTACATGATTTGTTAATTACAGAATTGTCCGGGCTGCCGAAGGCAACCGAGGACCGACCACAATTTCCTTTGCGAAGCAAATTGAAATGATCATTCGGTCCGAGCTCGGCGAAGCCAATTACCCATAGCACTTATGATAAAAGCATAGTCTCAGGTGCGTTATCAATAATTAATGTAAATTATTGTACGAAAACTTAATACATGAGACCATGCAAATACAAATTACAAAAAAAATTGATTTCAGCGGCAAAGAGCTTTTTATTGGATTAGATGTTCATAAAAAGAGCTGGAGTGTTACCATCCTCGTTGAGGGAATGGAACACAGGACCTTTACACAACCTCCTGATCCCAGAGCATTATATAATTATCTTCAAAGAATGTTTTCGGGAGGTAACTATTACCATTCGTGTTAGCACAAGTATGTTATTAGTCTTGAGGTAGTTCGCTTTGCTTTATTTTCTTTTTTTCTTCTTTTTTTTGCTTATAGTCTTTTAATATCTACTCAAATGGTTTTACAGTCTCAGGCTCAGATTTTTTGAATTGTTTCAAGTAGATATCTTCGATAAATTCCTTAAGGGGTACTTTCCAAGGCTCCTGTTTATGATTGTCTATTTTACCTAGTTTATCAGGATTTAGCCCTAACTCTCTCGCCATTTGTATATGTTTGTCTGTCAGCTTATGCCTTTTTTTGGCTTGGATCCACCGTTCAATATTTTTAAATTTTGACACTTTCGAAATCGAGATTAGGTCTAGGTCAAAGCAAAGTTAAATTCAATAAATAGCGTCAAAACTATCCAGTTACACATAAATTTCAGAGAAATGAAGCACAAGTATTAAATTAATCCTTTAGAAGAAGAAATATCTTTTACTTGCAAAATATTTAGCTGTTTATCTCTAAGCAACCAATGTCCTTATAATTGGGATCGGTTAAGAATGTTTTTATCAAATCATAGTTTTTTCTCAAAACTATCTCGATATTTTGAGTATTTGTGTTTCCAAGTCTTAGCCAGATTACTTTAGGTGAAGATACTTTAACAAGACCCAATTCATAGAAGTCTCCATCGAATGTTACAATGCAATAATCATTCTCTTTGGCATATTTCCAGAGAGATGAATCTTTTGAGTTCTCCAGTCCTAAGTCTCGTATTTGTTTTGAACCAGGGAATATGTCTTGGATTTTATTTGTAATCCTGAATGAAATATTTTGATCAAGAAGTAATTTCATAAGATAGTCTGAAGTTTCCGTTCTCTATCAGCTGCGAACATTAAACTTGCTTTGATATCTTCTCTTGAAAGCTCGGGATAGTCATTGAGTACTTCCTCAAAACTCATACCTGAACCTAGCCATCCAAGTATATCAGATACAGTTATTCTGGTATTTCTGATGCAAGGTCTTCCAAATCTCTTATCGGAGCTGATTTTGATTATCTTGTTATAAGTTTTCATGGTACAAAGATACTACATTTTTGAATTGGACATCTCAGATTTTTGCTCTTTGCTGTTAGCACAAGTATTTGTTCATTGCGCGATGGAAGAGTCCTGGTAACAAGCAGTATTGTTAATTTATTAACAGAAACTGGCAGATTACGGCGGAAGGGCCGATTGTCTGTTGCGCGAGGGGTGATGTTCTCAGCCTTAAATATTTGTGCTAACGGGAGTTTGTCTATTAACCTTTCCAGGGAGTTAAATATTCTTCTGATTCAGGCCGGTATCAGCAAACCCGGGAATTTATTATTCCGGACTGATAGCCGGGGGAAAAATGTCTTAGAATGATCGATTCCTGGTCTGACAAGGTCTGGTAAATCAGTGGGGTGTGCCGGACAGCCGTTTTCGATATAGTCCATTCTGAATCCATAATCTTTAATAGAAAGGCTTTCCACAAAAAGGGTAGGTTTTTAGACAGTCTGACGGCCCGGTGGTATGGGGAGTTGCCGTCTGTGTCAGGGTTGGCATGCGTTTTTGCAAAGTCCCGGTAAGTGGGCAGGATTTCCGTGTCACGATAAAGTTGTCCAGATGACTGAGTCCCGGTAAATGGTACGAATTTGTCACGTCAAGATAAAATTGTCCAGATGAAGATGCAAAAACCATGACAACAGCGCGAAGGCCAGCAGCCCTATTGACATTGTCTCGGTAGCAGGATTAGTCACGGTACCGAAAGTTTTATAGGTGGGTTTAAACATGATCTCATAGACTTATGGAGCTGATTACTAAGCTGTCCGGGCTGCCGCAGGCAATTACCCATACCGTCCGTGTTGCACTAAATCCCACCCCATTTTAGGGGTGTGATAGCTATATTTAAGATAAAAATAGTAAAATGATACTGAACGGGAGAAAGAGCTCCCTAAAAATTACGTAAATAATTTTAATGTCCAGTATCATGAGAAAGAAAAGTGAATTTACAACTGTTGAGCGAGCTATCCAAACTATTGATGGCTTTCAGAAAGTATTTAACACTCTGCAGCAGCAGACTATCCTGCGGGGTCAGAGTCAAAGTACTCTCGATAACTATATCAGGCAGGTAGCTCTTATCAGCCTGGAGTTTAACAAGCTCCCCGAAGATCTCTCGGAAGAAGAGATCAACGAGTACCTCACCGCTCTTGCCCTAAGCCCAAGATCTCCTTCACGAAGCAGTTTTAAACATGCTGTATATGGCTTGCGTTATTATTACCGCCACATAGGACAAACCAAACGTGCCATCGATTTGCCTTCGTTGAAAAAGGAAGCAACGCTGCCAGTTATTTTAAATCGTGCGGAACTCCGCCAATTGTTCAGGACTCCAAAGCTACTAAAGCACCGCATAGCACTTACCCTGATCTATTCTGCCGGACTGCGTTCACAGGAGGCCAGTAACATGAAGATATCGGATATCGACTTTGAGCGAAAAACTATTCATATACGTCAGAGCAAATACAAAAAAGATCGTATTGTCCCATTGTCTGATTACATGGCAAAAGGAATTAAGCAGTATCTAGCGGTTGAAAAGCCTCATATCTGGCTCTTTAACGGCAAAGAACCCAATGGCCGTTATAGTGTTAAAGGCCTGAGCTGGGTAATGCGCGAGACCCTGAAAAAGACAGATATCAGGAAAAATGTGACGCTTCATTCCCTTCGTCATAGTTATGCAACCCATCTGCTCGAAGATGGATTAAATATCTTAATCATCAAGAAGCTATTGGGTCATGCCAAAATTGAGACAACAATGATTTATCTCCATGTTGCCCAGTGCCCCATAACATCTGCCCATAGTCCTCTGGATACTCTTTACCCTCAGAAATAGTGGAGCGTCCTCAGTTTGAGGTTGCCCGGATCGTTGATCGATTTGGACAGCAATATGTTGATGAGTGCCATCCCAACAGTTTTATTGTGCGTACTCTCGATGCCCTTCAGAAGTGCCGTACATCGGCTTTGGGCGGACACAAAGATATTTGCGACTCTTGCGGTGAGCAACGAATAAGTTATAATAGCTGTGGTAACCGTCATTGTCCTAAATGTCAGGGGGCAAAACAGGCTCTTTGGGTCGATGACCGGATGAGTGATGCCCTTGATGTTAGATACTTCCATATTGTCTTTACCATTCCCGAAGAATTAAACCAGATATGTTTACTCGACAGCAACCTGTTCTATAAATCACTGTTTGAATGCGTATGGAGTGTGTTGCAGCAATTTGGTTATACCAGTTATGGTGTGGAAAGCGGAGCTATCTGTGTGTTACATACCTGGGGTCAAAACCTGAGCTTACACCCGCATATCCATTGTATTGTTCCGGCTGCGGGATTAACATTAGCCGGAAACTTAAAGCGTATTACTAAAAAAGGCAAATACCTGTACCCGGTACTTATGCTTAGCCCAACGTTCCGTAGTATCCTGCTCAAGAAACTAAAACTGCAGCTCAACCAAAGCAACCAATTACCGAAGTATCAGTCACTGCTGGATGATGTCTGGAAGAAACCATGGGTGGTGTATAGTAAACCTCCTTTTGGGAATGCACAGCAAATTGTTAAATACCTGGGCCAGTACTCACATCGGGTAGCTGTAAGTAATCACCGCATAAGCAACATCAGTGATTTAGGGGTTACATTCTTTTACAAGGACTACAGGGATGAAAGCAGAGTAAAGCCCGCAACATTATCCGGAGTTGAGTTCCTGCGACGGTTCTGCATGCATATTCTGCCAAAGCGGTTTGTTAAGATCAGGTATTACGGCATCCTTAGCAGCAAGCAAAAAGACAGGGTTAAGTCGCTACTTGCAAAAAAACCGGAAATAAAGGTCAAAGAAACCAGGCAGGAAAGAATAGTCAGACTTACCGGATTTGATTCCCGCCTCTGTCCGGTATGTAAAAAAGGGTTCATGCATACCATAGAATTGCTCCCGAAGATCCGTGCTCCAACAAATGTACTTTATCCAACAAAAATATTATCGTGTTGATTATGGACATTTTAAACTACCTGCTTTGCCGGGTTGGGAAGAGTATGTCCTAAAAGTTAGAAAAACAGCTAAAAGTGATTAAACCCGGCTGATTGAGAAACTAAAAACGAATGAAAATGTAAAAACAACACCAACATATAACCCAAAAACCACCAACCCGGCCTGAAATTAGGCTGCTCATGGAACACTAATAACGGTGGTAAGTGCATAGAATAAGGTCAGGTGACCGGATGTAGTGCAACGTGAGACTTCATTCTTGGCACTCCATGCCAAATGAAGTCCTCTTTATTATATGTAGGGTTAATTTTAAAACTGTCCAGATGTATGAAAACTTTGTCGTCCAGTCCTTAATCTCGTCGAAAGGTAGGGAAGGGCTGACAGGCTCTTATGCAGCTTTAGGTTTAGTGTTGAAATTTAGCGAGCTGCAAATGTGCCTGACAGCGCAGGGAGGGACTATTATTCAAGTTTTGTTAAATACATTAACTTTATTTAAGCTTTCTTAATTCGCGAATTATTTCTTTTTTAATTCTGAATGCTTCTTTAGGAATATAAGGGATAAAATAAAACCTTGAGATATTATCCTCTTTTTCAGGAAAGAGGTTTGTATATGATACCTCATCTCCATCTATATCTATAAAAATTTCATCCTTTTTAATTGTAATAAGCTTTGTCTTAATCTCTTTAACAACAGGGTTCCCTTCTATCCCTCTATTTTCAAGAATTTTCTTAAGCTTATTAAATGATCGCTGATATATTTTTTTTCTACCTACGTCATCAATTTCAAAGAGGTAATGATTATATTCTGCTTTAGTTTTCCAAAGAGCTTTATTCAAATAATCTCGACTCAGTAGTTCTTGGATTTCAGGAATTTCATTAACATTATTCTTTAAAAAGTAGATAATGTCTCCATCTGAAGGTAAATAAAAATTAAAATCCCCAAATTTTTTGTTCTCATAAAGAACATCTATTGAGAACAACTCTTTTAAAAAATCATCATTTTCACTTTTATTCTTCGATAACTGACTTAATGCGGAAGTAATTAAATATTGCTCATACTCTACTTTGTGATGAGAATATACCCATTCATATAAGAAGTTTCGACCCTCTACTACATTATGAATAACATTTAAAGCATGTTTTTTAAAGAAAACTTTAAAAACTCCATCTTTGTCTTTCCTAATAAGTAAGGAAGAGAGAAGCCTCTGTTCATCAATTTTGACATTATTTACCCCTGAGGCCCAGGTATCTCGAATAATATAGTCTAATTTGTCAACATCGATAGCAGATCCATTTAATAGACTAATTAGACAATTCTCAACCCCCTTGCTTGAATCAGAAAATAGACATCCCGTAATCATTCTTGCAATTAGGTTTACATCACCTCCATTTTCCGCAATTTTATCTCTAAAATTTTCAACGGCAACTATTGCACTAACAATTTCATGTGGAGAAGGAAGAGAGGAAGAGAAATCATCTTTAAAGTTCTTATCCGAGATATTATTTATTAACCTTGTCTTAATTTCTTCATTTCTATTTAAGATATAGTATTTTTCAAAAGTATGAGAAAATGGAGAATGTGCACAATCATGCAAAAGACACGCTATTTGAAATGATTTTTCTAATAATGTGCTTTTGCTACTTAGACAAGGAGAATTCTCTTTTAAATATTTAAATGCAGTTTGCCCAAGATAGAAAACTCCTAAGGAGTGTGAAAAACGGTCATGATGAGCAGAAGGATAAAGAACGCGCATACTAGTTTGTTCAATCCTCCTAAGACGTTGAAAAATTTTATTATCTAAAAAGCTTACACAAAAATCTATTGGAATACTAATATATCCATGAACTGGATCTCTAAATAGTTTATTCGCTTGCATAGATGAAGAAAAATAGGATTCCTATTTATTAATTATAGACAAGACTTTTTCTTTAATTTTATCCTCTATGTCGTTATTGAAATAATCATCAATAAAATGAGGTTCAAAATAAGTTTCAGAATTTTTAGACTTTATAATCTTTTCATTTGCCCATGAAAACATTTTTGGATGATTTTCAACTGAGGTGAATACCGAATTTTTTGTAACATCTACATAAACATTATATATTGAAGATTCTATTGATCGTTTGAGATTTATGAGATCAACAAAAGAACAATTTTCTTTTGAACGAAGAAAATTAGCTAATACTATTTCGGAATCAATTTCGTAACACATATTGTCAATATATTAATTGTTTTACAATGTTGGTCTTTTGAAGTTTCTACCTTTTCAATTTTTTTACATTCACTTTATCTATAAAACTGGTATTTAGTTTTATTCTAAGCTAACGCATAAAACCCAAAAATATTTAATAGTTAAATAGACATATTAACTTTCAATGTAGAACTGTTTTTGATATTCTTTGAGAAGAATTCCTTAAAAAAGCAGGTTTATTCCTTTTTTGCTCGGATAACAGGAATGATACAGATCTCGTAGTTTCTCTTATTTCTAGCCGGTATAGACTACCAATGATGGTACGTGGAACTTTGCTTCTAGTAAGAGTTTTTGTCACCCTTTGTTTCATATTTCAAAGATATTATTCTTTTCGTAACTAAATTACTTTCTTCGATCTTTTTTCACTCTATCTGCAACGGAATTATCGATTAAACTGATTTTAGTGGTCTCCGGTACAGACTTTAGGTCTTCAATGGGATGACAATTACTAACTCTCTGGATTAATAAAATTCCATTTTCGTTCTTCTTCCCCACTTCTCAATTCGGATTCAATTTGTTTCTTGATGTATGTCTTAATTGAGATTAGGTCAAGTTGATTTTTTGCTTTGTTGGCCATTTCAAGAATTCTTTACCAGTCCTTTGCACGAATGTCCCCAATGATTACATCTCCTTTATAACTACCACCATTTCCTTGCCACCAAATTTTTTGGAAGGCCTCTATGGTCCGGGTAGGCAAAAAAGCATGTGTTTGGCAGTGAAGGGACGGTTAACCCTGTGAAATAGTATAAAATATTTATGCTGTTAACGGGAAGCATTATTTCACAGGGTAAAGGGATGGTGCTGTTACCGCCAGTGGTTATCTTGGAAATAATTTGTAAATGTCTTTACGATGAGCGATAATGATGAACCTAAGGGTACTTTCATCAATTTTTTCAAATCCAATCCTGTACTCGCCAATTCTAACTCGGAAGTAATTTTTGAAACCAATAAGCTTTTTAATATTTGGTAAATCGGTCAGTGATTTGGCCTTTTCAAATTCAAGTATGATTTTTTCGATTCGAGGAAATAGAGATTTATTCTTGATTTTGTCAAGAGATTTTTCAAAGGATTTATCGAATTCAATAATCATTTAGCTTTTAACTTCATGAAAATTGTTTCACGATCTACCGTTTTGCCAGTCTTGACAGAATCCATAGCAGAACCAATGGCGAAATCCTCATATTGATCATCAGCCATACTTAATACATTTCCGCCAAGTTTTTTGGCAAGATCAGCAAGTATTTTATTGCTCTTTCTATCTGCTTTGATTACAATTGCTCCCATAAATTTGAATTTTCGTAAAGATACAAATAATCTTTTATAGATCGATTTTTCGCACCATTGGCGGTAACGTTTATATGTATACTAAAAGTGCACTAATACATCCTAAAATGGGTGTGTAAGCGTACCTAAGGGTGTTTCTGTAATTCATCAAACAGATTAATATTTTGTATGCTCTTGAAACATACATGGGTGTATATCTCTGTTGTCCTCGTGCTACGGACATAAGACAGCACAGCCTCGTCAGTCACAGAAGCATAATACCAACAATCCGCTAAATACACTAATAAAAAATGCTTATGTCTGACTCTCACTCTTTACAATTCATATTAAAGTTAAACAAAAAATGAGATAACACATGAAGATTTGCACAAATTTTTCAAATACCCCGATGGAATAACAATCTACCGGAATAACTAACCGTCCGTTTTCCGCGAGCTGATCAATATGGTTGAAATATTGTTTGCCCATAACCTAATAGTTGGCCGGTTCATTTTGACCATCCTTAGCTGGCGTTATATGCTTGTTGTTTAATTAACTTCTGTCTTCCATACTTTTCCTATATTTGCAAACATTTTATTTCACTCTATGGTATCGGTACAGGATATATCAGTGTCATTTGGCAGCTTTGATTTATTATCAAATATCTCGTTTTTAATAAATGAGCAAGACCGGATTGGTCTGGCAGGGAAAAACGGCGCAGGAAAATCAACTCTTCTTAAAATAATATCTGGTCTTCAAAATCCTTCTTCAGGTCAGGTCGATATGTCGAAAGATGTTACAATAGGATATCTTCCTCAGCAAATGAAGGTATTTAACACAACAACAGTGTTAAACGAAACAATAACTGCCTTTTCAGAAATAAACAGCCTCTCTGATGAAATAGAATATTGCAGTTCAGAAATAGCAAGGAGAGAAGATTATGAATCTGCTGAGTATCTTAAAATATGTGATCATCTGACAGTAATTGAAGAGAGGTACAGGATGCTTGGAGGAAATAACTATATGGCAGAAGCAGAACAAGCTCTTCTTGGATTAGGCTTTGAGAGAAATGACTTTGAAAGATCCACAAATGAATTAAGTGGCGGATGGAGGATGCGGATTGAACTTGCCAAGATACTCTTGAAAAAACCGTCTCTCTTTCTTCTTGATGAACCTACTAATCATCTTGATATTGAATCAATACAATGGCTCGAATCATTTCTGGCTAATTACACAGGAGCCGTGATGCTTGTTTCACACGACCGGGCATTTCTTGATAATGTGACCCAAAGGACCATCGAGATTTCACTCGGGAAGATTTACGATTATAAAGTCTCATGGTCAAAATATCTTGTATTGAGAGAAGAACGAAGAGAACAGCAGATTGCGGCATTCAGAAACCAGCAGAAGAAAATAGAAGATACCGAAAAATTCATTGAGCGATTCCGGTCCAAGGCAACTAAAGCCGTACAGGTTCAATCAAAAATCAAACAACTTGATAAGGTTGAAAGACTGGAAGTTGATGATGAAGACAAAAGTGCCATTAACCTTAAATTTCCACCAGCACCCCGATCAGGTGCTATTGTTGTTGAAGCTGAAGGACTCTCAAAAAATTACGGGACATTAAATGTCCTAAATAAAATTGATATAAAAATCTCAAGAGGAGAGAAAGTTGCATTTGTAGGTAGAAACGGGGAAGGTAAAACCACTTTTTCAAAGGTCATTATTGGAGAAATCGACTATTATGGAGATCTTAAAATAGGACATAATGTCAAAATAGGATATTTTGCCCAAAACCAGGATGAACTATTGAATGAAAACAGAACAGTACTTCAGACAATTGATGATGTTGCAAAAGGAGATATTCGTGTAAAGATCCGCGATATGCTTGGAGCTTTCCTCTTCAGAGGAGATGACGTTGATAAAAAAGTCAAGGTTTTATCGGGTGGCGAACGATCACGACTCTCCCTTGTGAGGCTTCTCCTTGAACCAACAAATCTCCTGGTGCTGGATGAGCCCACGAATCACCTGGATATGCGTTCAAAAGATATTCTTAAACAAGCCCTGATAAAATATGATGGCACATTAATTGTGGTGTCACATGACAGAGATTTTCTTGACGGCCTTGTTGCCAAAGTTTATGAGTTCAGACATAACAAGGTAAAGGAAAATATCGGAGGTATTTATGATTTTATAAGGAAGAAAAAAATTGGAAACTTAAAAGATATTGAGAAAAGAGACAAAGCCAAAAATAACAAATCACAGATAAATATCTCCTCAAATAAACAAAAATATCTTGATAAAAAGGAGAACGACAGAACCTTTAGAAAGTTGAAAAAGAACCTTGAGGACACTGAGAAGAAGATTGAAAATATTGAAGCTGATATTTTAGCAGTTGACAAGACATTCATGGAAGCCGGAAACTCGTCAGCTGCACATGATATGGATTTTCAAAAATATCAGGATTTAAAGGAACAGCTTAATGAAGAGATGAACAAATGGGCACAATATAGCCATGAGGTAGAAGAGTTTCAATTAAAAAATGGTTAAGAATGGAATTTCAGTTCAAAAAAGTGTACAAGGTACATGTCTATGAAATCGGGCCTGATGGTAAACTTAACCTATATTCTTTATTTAACTATTTGCAGGATATAGCTTCTGACCATGCTGTCAAACTTGGATTTGGCAGAGATGACCTTATGAATGATAACCGTTTTTGGGTACTATACCGGATTTATACTGTTATCAATGAATGGCCCATGTGGGAAGACTCAATAGTTGTAAAAACATGGCCCAATGGAACTGACAAGTTATTTGCCCTCAGAAATTATGATGTCAGTTATCCTGATGGCAGACATATTGCATCAGCAACTTCATCCTGGCTAATTCTTGACCGGACAACAAAGAAAATACTTAGACCGGACTCAATATTGGCTCAATTCAACCACAAACTACATTCAAAAGTGTCTCCCACCAGAAACCCATCAAAGCTGAAACCAGCAGGCATAGATGGTCTGATATCGCCGGAACATTTAATAAAGATTAAGGACCTTGATGTTAACCTGCATACCAATAATGTTAGTTATCTTAAATGGGTATATGATACATACAATCTTGATTTTGTGATGAAAAACTCACCTCAATCGGCTGAAATAAATTATCTTTCCGAATCACATTATAACGAAGAGATAATGATAAAAACAACAGTTGAAAAAGATACCATTGCTTCACACAATCATTCTATCTTCAGAGTCGGGGATAGTAAAGAGCTTTGCAGAATAAAAATTGGCTGGAAAGAAAATAATAAATAATAAGTTAATTAATTTTGAGTATGAAGAATAGGAGCACTTACGGGAATATCTGTTTAATGGTCACAATTATGCTGATCTTAGTTTCTAATTCCTGTAAAACGACTCAACAGTTAGCAGACCCCAAGGATTTATCCTATATCTACAACCCCACAAAAAGCCCCATCAACTCTCAGTATAACATTCTAAATCAATCTGATGAACGGTCTGTATTATCTGTAAAGTTTTACGCAAATGAACTTTTCTTCTCAGAAGCGAACCCTCAGGGAGTTCCCACAGCCTCAATGCTGATTACTGTGAAGCTCTTTAATATCAGTCAGGGAAAACTACTTTCCGACACAGCAACGTATAATCTCAGCATTGTAAAAGAAGCAGGAAGACATGAGTATATTTATAATATTCCTCTTAGAGTTAAAAGTAATGTTGAATATATAGCAGAGATTAGAATACTTGACAGACTACGTCTTAAGGTAGTACAGGCCTTTGTCTCATTTAATACCCTATCATATAACAACAGATACAATTTCAGAGCCCAGGGTCATTTCGATAAAAATGAACTCTTTAATCCGGTCTTAAGAGTTGATGAATATGTCAATCTTGTTTATCACAGACAACCCATTGACAGCCTTTACATCTCTTATTATAAACCTTTCCGGGAGATACCCGATCCACCATCCATCATTCTGCCTGAGAAAACCCTTGACTACCAGCCGGAGAAGGTAGCCGCCATCCCCTATTCCGATACTGTTCCAATGATGCTTCCGAAAGAAGGCATTTATCTATGCTCTGTAGACAAGAACATGAATGAGGGATACACCATCTTAAATCTGGGTTCTTCCTATCCAACCATGACTAATCCTGATGTTATGATAGAACCTCTTGCCTATTTTGCATCCCAAAATGAGATTGATAATTTAAGGTCTGCGCTTAAACAAAAGGTCGCTCTTGATGATTTCTGGATTAATTGTGGTGGAAATGTTGAAAGGGCTCGTGAATTAATAAGGATATACTATACCCGGGTGCTTTTTGCGAACTATTATTTTACATCTTATAGAGAAGGATGGAGGAGCGAAAGAGGAATGATCTATATTATTTACGGGCCACCAGACAAAGTATATAAAACTTCAGAAGAAGAAAGTTGGGGTTATAAAAAACCAGTAGTCAAATCCTCATGGGGGAGCAGATATTCTGTGAATGATGAATATCTGTTCTTTAATTTCAAAAAAAGAGAAAATATTTTCTCTGATAATGAATATTTTTTGAGTCGCAGTGAAACTCTGGTGACTTACTGGGCCCAGGCTATATTAAGTTGGAGAAAAGGTATTGTATTTCGTCTGGATAATCCTGAAGGCATTTAAAAAACCATTTATGCAAAAAGAGACTGATTGTATTTTTGGATTAAGAGCTGTTATTGAGGCTATAAAAGCAGGAAAGCAGATCGACAGGCTGTTAATAAAACAGGGTCTTCAGGGTGCTCTTTATCATGAACTTATGACTGAGGTCCGGTCTCATAATATTGTTTACCAGATTGTTCCGGTTGAAAGAATCGAGCTAGTGACAAGGAAGAATCATCAAGGAGTATTGGCCTGGTTGTCAGTTATTGAATACCAATATATTGCTAACCTTCTTCCCATGATTTTTGATAAAGGAGAAGATCCTTTGATTGTTGCTCTGGATGGTGTTTCAGATGTAAGAAATTTTGGGGCAATAGTACGTACAGCAGAATGTTTAGGAGCCCATGCTATAGTAATTCCTGAAAAAGGTTCAGCAAGAATAACTGCTGATGCAGTTAAAACTTCAGCAGGAGCATTACACTCCTTTCCTGTTTGCAGAGAAAAAAGTATTGTCAGAGCAATAGAATTTATGAAAGATTCGGGGCTCAAAGTTATTTGTGGTGCAGAAAAGTCAGGTAAAATGGCTTCTGAAACAGCATTATCCGGCCCTTCTGTATTGATTCTTGGCTCTGAAGATAAAGGCATCAGTCGCGAACTAATTACGCTTTCCGATTACCAGATCAGGATTCCAATGAGCGGCACCATCTCCTCTCTGAATGTTTCAGTCGCTGCTGGCATTCTCCTATATGAAATGATTAAGCAACGTTCTTCCTGAACATCTTAGAAAAAAACATAAGTCACTAAGGAAGCGGGCAATTATTCTATTATACTTCTTATTCGTTGATCAAGCATCTCCTGATCAGTAGTAAAAGAGGCCAGTCCTGCCAGTGTCAGTAATGTGTCAGGGGCAATCTTTCCTTCACTTATCTTTTTCTCCCATCTTGAGTATACAGGTATTTTGCCATCTGAAGCAATGAATTTCTTCTCATCTTTACTTAGAGTCGGGAACATATCCTCACAACCCACTTCATGAGCAATATTTATCAGTTCGGAACCAGTGGCAGGAACATTGGAGGCAAGCCTTTCTGCAAGATTAAGTACTTTGTCATCAACCTTCCAAAACTTATCGATATGGGCTCCTTTGGCTGAATCTAAAAGATTGACTTCATAATTTTCATGCATTTGTGATGAGAATTTGCCGCTCAACTCTTTCAATCCGGCAGCAGCTACTTTTGGAGGCATTGTATATATATCTGTACCTGCAAGAAGTTCCAACTGTTTAGCATTTCTCAAACTTGCTGCAATCAGTTTGGTCTGCCATGGATTCTTAGCAGATAACCCGGTTACCCAATTCTGTGAAGATATAACGGCCATTTCTCCGGCTCCGGATCCATCACCAAATTTATTGTCAATAATGTAAGCGCCTATTCTACCCAGAAATACATTAAGATAATCTGGTCTGGCAACTCTTGTTACAAGCACATTCTCCCTTGCACTAAACTCAAGAGTAAAATTGATTTTAACTCCTGAATCTTTAAGAAGTCTGGCGCCGATCAAGCCTTCAGCTGTATATGGGACCTTTACTATAAATTGTTCCGGACAAATTTCGTGAAATCTTTTACCATAATACAATATTGCTTTAATATCATGTGCTGTATCTGTATGAAGTTCAACACTCACATATCCTCCAAACTTTGAGGCTAATCTCAAGCCGTGGCGGGCATTTAGTATGAATGCGATTTCTTTTACCCTCTCCTCCTGTGGAAGATCTCTAACTATACTTTTTGCTTCTGAAATAAAAACATCATATATACCCTTCTGTATCTCATTATTAAGAAGTGTATTGTTGGTTGTAAGGGCACTCATCTCAGCCGACCAGTTTGTCTCAGCCTCCTCCATATCACCGGTATCCAGCCATAGCTCTGTCCCGGCACTTCGTAATGATTCCCAGAAAGGGTTCTCTTTCTTTACGATACGTTTCTCATTCAGGTTCTTCCAGACAAAATCGCTAATTCTGGTATTTAGGTCAGCCATGGTTTAACTTTTTTAGATTGATAATCAAACTATATAATCATTTCAACTAATATATAAGGCTCATTAGTTGGTTTACCTTAAAACTCAGAGGCCAAATTTATTCTTTATTGCAATCAATTATTTAAAAATATATTTGCAAAAATATAAAAATTATCAATCCATTTTATTGATTATTTCTAGCTTTGCAGCAATCAATTAATAATAAACTCCTTATGAGAATATTAATTTTTTTTGCTTTGTTTGGCATTTCAATCTCAACAGGCGCTCAATACAGTTTTGAAACTTATTTTACAGACAAAGTTTTAAGAGTTGATTTTCTTCTTTCAGGCAACAGTCAGAAAACTCTTGTGTACCTGGCCGGCATGAAAGAGGAGCCATTCTGGGCCGGATCAAATACTAATTTAATAGATCCATATAATCTGGGAAACTTCAAATATGAAGTCTTTGATGAGTTGGAAAACAAGCTAATCTATAGCAGGGGCTTCAGTTCTCTTTTCCAGGAGTGGCAGACAACTGCTGAAGCAAAAACTACGTCCAGGAGTTTTTATGAAGTTGCCACTATGCCCTTTCCCTTAAACAAAATTAAGTTCATTCTCAGCATAAGGGAGAAAAGTGGCTTATTCTCAAAATTGTTTGAAACAAGTATTGATCCCTCCGATTATTTTATAAGAAAAGAGAATCCCGTAAATATTGGTATTACAAAGATTTATGACGGGGGCAACCCAAATACCTGTGTCGATCTGGCATTTATTGCAGAGGGTTATCAAGCAGAAGAAATGGAAAAATTCCGAAATGATGTAAAAGCAATGGCAGATTTTCTTTTCGCTGAGGCTCCTTATAGTACGTATAAAGAAAAATTTAATATCTGGGCTGTTGAGGCAATATCTCAAGATTCAGGGACTGATATCCCAGGGGAAAATTATTATGTCAACACAGTCTTAAATTCAAGCTTCTATACTTTCAATCTTGACCGTTATCTTACAACTCAGGACATAAAAACTATAAACGATTATGCAGCTGCTGTTCCACACGACAACATTATTGTTCTAATTAACAGCACTAAATATGGAGGAGGTGGGGTTTATAATTATTATAGCGGAACAACAACCGGACATCAGCTCTCGCCGAAAGTATTTGTCCATGAATTCGGACATGGTTTTGCCGGGCTGGCCGATGAATATTACTCATCAGAAGTTGCATATGAGGAGTTTTACCCACTCGATGTCGAACCATGGGAGCCCAATATTACTACTATGGTAAACTTTGAATCAAAATGGAAAATGATGATTGATAAGAATACACCAATCCCTACTCCTTCTGAAGAAAATTACGAGTATACAATCGGGTTGTTTGAAGGAGGTGGTTATTCTGCCTTAGGAATCTTCCGTTCTGAAATGGAGTGCCGCATGAAAAGCAACGGACCTAAAGGTTTCTGTACAGTCTGTCGTGAGGCAATACAAAAAATGATAGAATTCTATATTGAATAATAAAAAGAGGCTGTATTAAAAGTAAAATTTACATAAGAGCAGCTTTAAATTTGCAAGCATGTTTTTCTTTTACCCCTCCAAACCTCCCCCGAGTGGGAGGCTTAAAGTCCCCCTTGGGGGATTTAGGGGTGAAAAACAGATGGTTACTTATAAATAGTAAGTCACAACAAATTCAATAACCCTTTTGAGACAGCCTCTTTAATATTTCTACAATTTTTCCCTGTCAATAATATAGAACAATACCAGACTTAACCCACCAAAAAAGAAGATCATAGAAGAAAAACTTATCTCCTCAGCCATTATTCCGGCATTATAAAAAATTGAACCTGCAATAATTCCTAATGCAATACCCATTGCCAACATTCCTATCTTTAGTGTAAACTTACCCCATGTAATAGTAAATTTCCGACCCTCTTTACCTGTATTGAACAGGCTTGCATCAGCGCCCTTCTCAATGAGTGCCATTCGTTCCTTGTTTCTGGTGGTGTAGAACATATACAATATGCCGAATATTGTGGCAAAGAGTGCGATAAATGCAATTAGTGTTTCCATAAATTTAAATTTTAGTTAAAAATTATCTTTTCACCTTTAGACTATACAAACCGCAAACTGGTTACAAAAAAAAGACTTTTTTTATTTTATCATTTTCAGTAACCAATTTATAACTTTACTCGTCAAATAGTCAGAATGGATTATAAGGGGGATATTTTCTATATTGAGCAGATACTTGCCGGGAACAGCAATGCCTTCAGGTATATTGTAGACAGGCATAAAGATAAATCTTATAATCTTGCTCTCAGGATATGTGGCAATCATGAAGAGGCGGAAGAAATTGCTCAGGACTCCTTTTTAAAAGCTTACAGGTCTTTAAAAAGCTTTAAAATGAGAAGTAGCTTTGCCACCTGGCTCTATCGTATAGTTTATAATTCTGCGATATCCAGTGTTAGAATTAAGAAGAAAAAAATCCTCTCTCTCGAAGATTTTCCGGCTGATGCAACAGATTTTATTAGAAGCAATTCAACCGAGGAAGAGGCAGAAAGGGAATATCGAAATTCTTTGATTAACTTCGCACTTCAGAAAATAAATGAAGAAGAGAGAGCGTTAATAAGTCTCTATTATTATGAAGAAATGAGTACCGAAGAGATATCAGACATCACAGGAATAAGCAAATCTAACATTAAAGTGAAACTCTTCCGCACAAGGCAAAAGATGTTGGAAATAATTGAGAAAGTTGAAAAGAAAAAGTTAATATATTATGAATAAACAGGAAAGCTACAAGAAAGATCCATTGAGGCATTATATTAATCCTGAAAGTATTGAGAGAGCCCCTGAAGGGTTTACCGAAAGGTTAATGATCAATATTAAGGCCGAGGCTTTGTCTCAGAATTCATCAGTAAAATTAGCCAAAACAAGTCTTGTCCCATTCATATCAACTGCTGTAATACTAATTTTAGTAATAGCAGCTTTTCTAATTCCCGGAATCCAAAGTGAAGCATTCACTCTCCCCGGGGTAGAGTTTTTAAATAATATTAAGATTTCATTACCCGTGATTGATATCACAAACATTTTCAAGCTCCAGCTTCCTGTAACATTAATATATGTTCTGATAGGAATTCTAATCCTTCCACTGTTTGACAGGGTTTTGGATTTATTTTTTCACAGGGAGAAATAATGGAGAGATGGTAGTGACTAAACAGGCCGAAGAGGTTTTTATAAATAGGGATTTTACAGACTCTGTACTCTTGACTTTAGTCCTTTTGCATTAAGGGACCGGCTCATTGCGCTAAGCACTTCGACAATACCAATCTTTACCTCACAGCTGCCCTTAAAATGAACAATCAGAGCACATTGTTCTGCTTGTACAGAGTCGTGACCACAAACTTCGACCAAAGAAGTAATTACATGATCAAAAGTATTGACTTCATCATTGTAAAGGAAAAGAGAACAAGATTCGCCTCCTCCTTTCAGTTTATCATCCTTATGTAGTGTTCTTTCCTTCATTATAAATTTTCAAATAGTTGTCTCGCAGTTTCAACGGGTATCTCATTTTTTCCTAACCAGGCAACAACCTTTGCTTCACTATAGCCATTTCTTATAAGCAAGTCGGCATATTCTGAAGCGCTTACAAAAGTAATAAAATTACCAATTAAATAGGCTATATTTCCATCATCAAGAAATATAATATTAAATATTCTGCCGCCGGCTACTCTTTTAATCCCCTCTACTACATCTTCCTTAAGAGGCTTTAATGATCTTATTACTTCGACTCTGAATGAGAGTGTTGGAGGGACAGTGTCAACAGGAGTTTCAATTACAACTTTATTTAAACTAATAAATGGCTTCTTCCCCCACTCTTTTTCCATCATCCCTGCCCTGTCAGTTGAAATAATCTTTTTTCCTGAGAATGCTACAATTAAAGCATCGTTAAAACCTTCTGCTTTTATTGTTTTAAGTGCACTGCTTGCATCTGAAGATCTTCGAAACATACCAGCATAATAAAATTTTTTGTCAGTTCCTGTAACTTTGAATCCGTATATCGGGTATATTCCTTTAAAATATTCTGGAGCAACAGGATTTCGAAATACAGCAACCTGGATACGATAAATCAGTCCTTCAGGTACCTCAGGATCAATCAATATCTTACCTAAAGTGTCAGATACAGCTTTTGAAACTACTTCGAAAAAGGCAAAAGTCTCAACAAACTTTTTATCCTCCTGAGCAATCATCGCTATAGTATCTGATTGTTTATCTGTACTCTTTAAAAGTTTATTATCTGAAATTTTTACAGAATCTATTCTAATCTTAGGTTTAACCAACTTTGCAGAATCAATTAATGGCATATTTTCTTCTTTTTGAAGAATCCTCTCATGATTCGGGTCCATGGCGACTTGTGCATCACTAAATTTCTGATCAGCTGTCTTCTGAAAGGAAGCAGCAAGTATTTCATTTTCAGAAATATCTCTTTTAAATCCGGGTATTAAAGTATCCGGTATGTTTCCCAATTCTTGTTTCTGCTCACCGGAAAGCGAATAAAGTGAGTCGGCTTTGTACTGAAATCCAAGTGCTTCATCCAGTATCTTCTCATAACCAGGCAAGAGAGTTTGTTTTTCCGTATGACTTATTTCAACACTATCTTTGTTAACAACATTATCAATCTTGCTTTCAGTTTCTATTATCTTTCCTTTTTTATCGATGCATTGCTGAATGAACTCAGGAACACCTTCCGCCCTTGCAGTTTTTCGCCCAACCTGATCGGAATACGAATTATATGAATCGATTGCTTCATGAAACTTACCCGACATGTGCTGCGCCCTTCCCAGATAAAACAATGCATCTGAAGGTAGTCTTCTTACAACTGCTGCACTCCGAAGTGCATTCTGTAAAAGGGTTACCGCTTCAGCAGGGTCTCTGTTGATCTTTACCAGGCAGACACCTGAATAATATTTATATAAAGGATCCTTGGAATATGATAATAGTAGTTTACTGAACTCATTGTAAGCCTTTTCATAATTCCCTGATGAGAATGCTTCAAATGAGGATTGGCGAGTGGGTTTCGATTGAATACTCTGCGAAAGCAGGTCATTAATAGATGTCCCAATACATAAAATAATTAAAAACAAGATTAACTGTTTTTTCAATTTCATACCTTCTCAAAAATTACTTTTTCACAAACAATTTATTTATAATACAATAAAGATCAATCTTAATCATTTATCGAATAATATATGTTAATAACAATTACTGAATTTATTTACTAAAAACAATTCAAACTTCGTAAATTTACCCATAATAACAAAATAAATAATTTCAAAAGCCAATACATAAGATTATACCGAACAAATAATTAATATGTATAAATGAATAAAAGCAAAAATATGAACATAGAGAGAAAAGAGATAAACAAAGAAAAGCTAAAAGCCCTTGAGGTTACCCTCGGGAAAATTGAGAAGGATTTTGGAAAGGGTGCCATTATGAGAATGGGAGATCAACCTTTCGAGAACATTCAGGTTATCTCAACCGGATCAATAGGCCTTGATGCTGCTCTGGGTATTGGAGGGTTCCCACGAGGAAGGGTGATAGAGATTTATGGGCCGGAAGCATCAGGAAAAACAACACTCGCTATTCATGCAATTGCCGAGGCACAAAAAAATGGAGGTATCGCTGCTATAATTGATGCAGAGCATACTTTCGACCGTAGTTATGCAGAGAAACTGGGAGTAGATGTAGAAAACCTGCTTATTTCTCAACCGGATAATGGCGAACAGGCACTTGAGATAACCGATAATCTCATCCGTTCAGGAGCACTTGATATTATTGTTATTGACTCAGTTGCAGCACTGACACCCAAGGCTGAAATTGAAGGTGAAATGGGCGACTCCAAAATGGGTCTGCAAGCAAGGTTAATGTCACAAGCATTAAGAAAACTTACCGCTAATATCAATAAAACGAATACTTCATGTGTCTTTATAAATCAGCTAAGGGATAAAATCGGTGTAATGTTCGGTAATCCTGAAACTACAACAGGAGGTAATGCACTGAAGTTTTATGCTACTGTCAGAGCGGACATTCGCAGGATAAGCCAGCTTAAGGATGGTGAGGAAATTATAGGAAGTCGTACCAGAGTTAAAATTGTCAAAAATAAGCTTGCTCCCCCGTTCAGAAAAGCTGAATTTGATATACTATATGGAGAAGGGATATCCCAACTTGGTGAGATCATCGATATCGGTGTTGAAAATGACATTATTAAAAAGAGTGGTTCATGGTTCAGTTATGGTGACACTAAACTAGGTCAGGGTCGTGATGCTGTAAAACAGATTCTTTCAGACAATCCTGAATTATATGATGAACTCAAATCTAAAATAACTGAAGTTCTCAAAAAATAATAATCCATAAAAAACGATCCTGTATGCCAAGATATTTATCATGGGTATGTCTTATCGCGTTTGTATTTTCTGTTTCATGCAATCAAAAGGCACCAGTTACCAGGGAAACAAAAAACTTATTCGGGAACCAACTGACTACTGAAGAGAAAGATGGTGGAGTAATGACTCCTGAAATAATGTGGAAATTTGGAAGACTCGGCACTTTTACGCTCTCACCTGACGGTTCTTCTGTTTTATATACAGTAACAAGTATCGATCTACATAGTGAGGCCAGGCAAACCAACATCTATAGATTATCAACAGTGGGTGGGGTTCCTGAACAACTGACCAATGACGGAGGGAATTCTCCTCAATGGTTTAATAATGGGAAGTCAATTGCTTTCACCAACAAAGGATACTTGTATACTATGAATTCAGATGGCTCAGACCAGAAAATAGTTACAGGACTAAGCGAATTTGAGATTTATAGTATCTCTCCTACAGATAAGAATATATATTTTACGAAAAGAGTGAAGTTGGATCAAACTCCTAGTGAGAAATATAATCTTCCTAAGGCAAAAGTCAGGATCATCGATGACCTTATGTATCGTCACTGGAACTACTGGAGTGATTATTCCTACAGCCATATCTTTGTGGCATCATTTAATGGAAGTTCTGTTTCAGACGAAAAAGATATCATGGCAGATCAAAAATTCGAATCACCTACATCACCATACTTTGATGAGGGGGAGATATCATGGAGTCCTGATGGCGGATCAATTGCGTATACTACAAAAAGACTTAAAGGGATAGACGATGCAAGAAGCACAAATTCAGATATTTTTCTTTATAATATTACTTCATCCAAAGAGATTAATATTTCTGAAGGTAACAGGGGATTTGACAAATACCCGGTATTTTCTCCGGATGGTTCAAAGATTGCTTACCAGAGTATGGAGAGAGATGGCTTTGAAGCAGATCTTGATCGTCTGTTGGTATATAATAAAAAAGATGGTAACCGTACATGGGTTTCAAAAGGATGGGATTTTGATGTTGAGAGTATAACATGGGCCGATGAACATACAATTTTCTTTACCAGTGCATACCTGGGTACAGGTCAAATATTCAGAACTAATCTTTCAGATTTGAGAGTGGATAAACTTACTGAGGGGGTACACGATATGGGTCCACTCAATATCAAGTCAGGAGTACTCATTGCCGGTCTGGTTTCAATGTCAATGGCTCCTGAAATCTCAGTTATCGATATGGCCACAGGAGAGGTTAAACAGATTAGTTATATCAACAAATCTATCTATGAATCCATTAAGATGGGAAAGGTGGAAGAGAGATATATCAGTACAAAAGACCATAAAGATCTTCAAATGTGGATTATTTATCCTCCCGACTTTGACCCTTCAAAAAAATACCCCGCTATACTTTATTGTAAGGGAGGTCCGCAAGGCGCTTTGGGGCAAAGCTGGTCCTATAGATGGAACTATCAAATGATGGCAGCAAAGGGATATGTTGTAATTGCTCCAAACCGACGTGGAAACTCAGGATTCGGACAGGCATGGAAAGAACAAATTTCTGGTGACTATGGCGGGTACAATATTCAGGATTACCTTGATGCAACTGATGCAATGGCAAAAGAACCATTCATTGATGCTGACAGAATAGGAGCAGTTGGTGCCAGCTATGGCGGCTATTCTGTATTTTACCTTGCTGGGATGCATGCAGGTCGGTTTAAGGCCTTTATTTCACATTGCGGTATGTTCAACTTTACAAGCTGGTACGGTACAACAGAAGAATTATGGTTTCCAGATAAGGACATCGAGGGTCCTTACTGGAGGGGGGCAAAGAGTTACACCTACTCCCCTCACCTTATGGTAGAAAATTGGGATACTCCAATGCTTATTATCACTGGAGCTAACGACTTCAGGATACCATATACACAAAGCATGGAGGCATTCCAGGCTGCTCAGTTACATAGTGTCCCAAGCAAACTACTTTTCTTTGAGGATGAATACCATTTCGTAACCAAACCACAAAATGCCGTGATCTGGCAGTATGAATTCTTTGACTGGTTGGAGACATATCTTAAATAAGGCGTCAGGCATCAGGCGTCAGGCGTGAGGTGTGCACTACGAACATTTTTCAGTTAATAGTTCCAGCACCCTTTCCACCTTTTCCTCCATTGGCAAATTACCATCGAGCCAGTTGATCTTATTACCACGCCTCTCCATTCCCCTGAACCATGTCATTTGTCTTTTCGCGAATTGATGAATGGCAATCTCCAAATCCCTTGCCATTTCTTCATAAGTTAATTTTCCAGTCAGAAAGAGGGTTATAAACTTATATTCAAGACCATAGTAAATAAGGGTTTCCGTATTTATCCCCTTATCAATTAAGTGCTTTACTTCATCAATCATTCCTGCATCAAGACGCTTTTTTAGTCGTTCTGTAATTCTTCTGCGTCTCGACTCCCTATCGAATAAAACAGCTACAATGAGAGAATCAACTTTGGGCATTTCGCTATTTTGCTTTCTCTGATTCCGGTTGAAGTGCTCAATTTCAATTGCCCTGACAACCCGGCTCTTAGTATCAAGATCTGTTATGTTGTGCAAATTTTTATAGGTGGATAATATCTTCATGAGCTCCTCCATTGATTTTTTTTGAAGCTCAGCTCTTAGACCACTATCAGGTGGAACCTCAAACATTTTATATCCTGTAATAATACTCTCGGCGTACATACCAGAACCTCCACATACAACAGGAAATACATTACGCTCTTTCAAACTGGAATAAACCTTAATAAAATCACGCTGATATTCAAAGACATTATATTTATAACCAGGATCAGCAATATCAATCAGATGACAAGGTAAACGAATACCATCGGTCAGATAGTCTTCGTAATCCTTTCCTGTACCAATTTCCATACCTCTGTAAACCTGGCGCGAATCTGCGCTTATTATCTCACCTCCAACTCTTTTGGCTATTGCAACAGCTAATGATGTTTTACCTGAAGCAGTAGGCCCTGTAATAAATAATAAATCATAAATTGAATCCAAATCCACTGTTACAGAGTTATTGATTGCTTGTAAAGGCAATTTACCATAAATTTATATAATTTTGCACTCTTTGAATAATCAATTTTTATGAAGAGGAGCACAGGTAATATTATAATAAAAAACAAAAAGGCTTCTCATGATTATGAGTTCCTCGAAAAATTTGTTGCTGGAATAAAACTTACAGGAACTGAAATAAAATCTATACGACTTGGGAAGGCTACTATTGCCGACTCATACTGTTTTTTCAATAATGGAGAACTCTTCATCAGGGGGATGCATATAGCTGAATACTGGTGGGGAAATCTTAATAATCATGATCCCCTCCGCGAAAGAAAACTACTACTTAAGTCCCGTGAATTAAGGAAGATTTCACGGAAAGTAAAAGAGACCGGTTTAACGATCATTGTAATTAAGGTCTTTATTAACGACAGAGGGCTGGCAAAAGCGGAGATAGCTATATCCAGAGGCAAGAGAGAATATGATAAACGCGAAACGCTTAAAAGGAAAGATGCCACAAGAGAAATGGATCGTCTGAAGAAGGTTTAATCAGAAATTAGGACTTAGCAGGTATCTGGAATAAAACTTAACAATATAATTGATAGCCTCATCTGAGGTATCAACAAGAGTAAACAAATCCATATCCTCTGAAGATATAGTATGTTCCTCTGCAAGCATCTCCTCTTTTATCCATTCAACAAGACCACTCCAGTATTTTTTTCCTACCAGTATTATCGGAAACTTCCCTATTTTTCTGGTCTGAATAAGAGTTATTGCTTCAAATAATTCATCAAATGTTCCGAATCCGCCGGGTAGAACTATGAATCCCTGAGCATATTTCATGAACATGACTTTTCTAACGAAAAAATGATCAAAAGTAATTAGTTTATCGGCATCAATATATGGATTCGCCCTCTGTTCAAAAGGAAGATCGATATTAATGCCTACAGATTTCCCCTTGCCACGCGAAGCGCCTCTATTTGCAGCTTCCATAATACCCGGGCCCCCTCCTGTAATGACTCCATATCCGTTCTGAGTTAGCTTATAAGCAATATCCTCTGCCAGTATAAAATATTTATCATTTTGTTTCGTTCTTGCTGAACCAAAAATGGAAACACAAGGACCTATCCGGGCCAGCTTTTCAAAGCCCTCAACCAACTCAGATAATATCTTGAAAACTCTCCATGAATCTGTTGTATGAATCTCTTGCCATGTCTTCTGCTCAAAAGCATCTTTTATAAGGTCCGCTGGTTTCTCCATAATGGTAACAGGTAAAAATTAATTATCTCAAATATAGTTAAAATCTTAAGCCTTAAGTTCTGCTTTAAGATATTTTCCGGTATAGCTATCTTCACATTGCGTAAGTTCCTCCGGTGATCCGGAAAATAATATACTGCCTCCTGCTTTGCCACCTTCTTTGCCAAGGTCAACAATATAATCAGCTAATTTTACTACATCGAGATTATGTTCAATTACAATAACAGTATTCCCTCTATCGACCAGTTTATTCAGAACATCAAGCAAGACTCTTACGTCCTCAAAATGCAAACCTGTTGTAGGTTCATCGAGAATATAAAGGGTCTTTCCTGTATCCCTCCTTGCCAGTTCAGTAGCAAGCTTCACTCTTTGAGCTTCGCCACCCGACAGGGTTGTTGACTGTTGCCCAAGTTTAATATACCCCAATCCTACATCCTTTATGGTCTTTATCTTATGATAGATGGAAGGCACATTAACAAAAAAATCAACTGCCACATTAACAGTCATCTCCAGAATATCACTAATGGTTTGTCCCTTATACTTTACCTCAAGTGTTTCGCGGTTATATCGTTTCCCGTTACATTCTGAACAATGAACATAAACATCAGGCAGAAAATTCATTTCAATTGTTTTCATCCCGGCTCCCTGACATCCTTCACATCGACCTCCCTTGACATTAAAAGAGAATCTCCCGGCTCCGAATCCACGGATTTTTGCTTCGGTTGTCTGCTCAAAAAGTTTTCTGATATCTGTAAACACACCAGTGTATGTTGCCGGGTTTGAACGTGGTGTTTTTCCAATTGGAGATTGGCTGACCTCAATTACCTTGTCAAGATGCTCAAGACCTCGTATTTCATTATAGGGTAAGGGAAATTTACCCGAATTATGAAATTTCTTTGCCAGAGCAGGATGAAGAGTCTGATTAATTAGTGATGACTTCCCACTACCTGATACTCCTGTAACACATATTAAAGTTCCAAGAGGAAAGATAACATCAACATTATTAAGGTTATGGCCTGAAGCTCCAAACAGAGTAAGGAATTTACCATTTCCACCTCTCCTCTCTTGAGGAATAATGAATTTTTTTGTGTTATTCAGATAAGCTGAGGTAATTGTATCAGATTTCTTTATCTCCTCAGGGCTACCATAAGCCACGACTAAGCCACCAAGCCGTCCGGCTCCGGGCCCCATATCAATCACATGGTCAGCTGATAGTATCATCTCTTTATCATGCTCTACAACAATTACTGAATTCCCTGCATCCCTCAACTGCTTTAAAGCAGCAATAAGGCGCCGGTTATCTCTTTGATGAAGCCCAATACTTGGTTCATCAAGAATATAAAGCACGTTCACAAGTCTTGAACCAATCTGAGTTGCGAGTCTGATCCTCTGACTTTCTCCTCCTGAAAGAGTTCTTGAACCTCTGTTCAAGGATAGATATTCCAGTCCCACCTCCAGTAAAAAGCCAAGTCTTGATCGAATCTCTTTAAGAATTTCAGAGGCAATAAGCTTCTGCTTTCCATTCATTTTATCTTCGATATTAGTCAGAAAAAGAGATAGTTCTCTGATATCCATTGCTGTTATCTCACCTATATTCTTATCAGCAATTCTAAAAAACAAAGACTCTTTCTTAAGTCGGGTTCCATGGCAGTCGGGACAAACATTATACTGAACATATTGATTCTTAATCCTTGTTCCGTTTTTTTTGCCATTTAAAGTTTCAAGATTACCTACGAAATTAACAACACCCTCAAATGTCAAAAAATAGTTAGCTGTCATTCCCAGGGGTGTGTTGGATAACTTAAGAACCTCATCAGAACCATAGAGTACTTTATTAATGGTATCTTCAGAAATTTCCTTCATGGGAGTGTCCAGGGTGAATCCACTTTTTTCCAGGATTGCTTCAATCTGCCAGAAAATCCAGATATTTCTGTACTTGCCGAGAGGCTCAATACCTCCTTTTCTAATGCTAAGCTCCTTATCGGGGATAAGCTTCTTTTCATCAATACTTGACACCTCACCAAGTCCGTTGCAATGAGGACACGCACCCTGTGGGGAGTTAAAAGAAAAAGTATGAGGCGCTGGTTCATTATAAGACAATCCGGTAACCGGACACATCAGATGACGACTAAAATAACGAGGTTCATTATTCTCAGTATCAAGGACCATCATCACCCCATCACCCTGATCAAGCGACATTAAAACGGAATCAAGAAGCCTCTTATCAGTAATCTCCCCTATACGGAATTTATCAATAACCAGTTCAATATAATGAGTCTTATAACGATCCAGTTTCATTCCTGGTTTAAGCTCCCTTATTTCATTGTTAATACGAATATTAAGAAATCCTTTTCGTCTTAATTGTTCAAATAATTCTTTGTAATGCCCCTTTCTTCCTTTTATTATAGGAGCCAGAAAATAGACTTTTTTGCCTGAGAAGAGGCTCTTAACAAGTTCTAGTATCTGATCATCTGTATACTTAACCATCTTTTCGCCAGATGCATACGAATATGCTTCCGAAGCTCTTGCATATAAAAGTCTTAAGAAATCATAAATTTCAGTTATTGTTCCAACTGTTGACCGGGGATTTTTATTTGTGGTTTTCTGCTCTATAGATACTACGGGGCTCAACCCGGTAATTTTATCTACATCAGGTCGTTCCATCCCACCTAAAAACTGTCTGGCATATGCTGAAAGAGTCTCCAGATACCTCCTCTGACCCTCTGCATAAATAGTATCAAAAGCGAGGGATGATTTTCCACTTCCACTTAACCCGGTAATAACAACCAATTTGTTCCGGGGAATTATGACATCAATATTTTGTAAATTATGGACTCTCGCTCCAAAGACATTTATCTCCTCATTCATTTCAACAATCCCTCATCAAAAGATCAGTTAACAGACTCTGTTTTTTCAATATTCCGCATCCCTTCAGCAGGAATTTTTATCAAATATTCTTTATTATGTTTTGGTGTCAGCCAGGGCTCCCTTAGCCAGGGATTCAAAAATTTTAACAACTTATAATTTGTACCGAATTGTTCAGCAAAAACAGAAAAACTATTTATTGTGGTGTCCACTTTTACTTCATAATATTCCAGCTCAGGATATAAATCATCTTTGTAAATATTGATTCCATAGCTCACAGGATCCATAATGACTAATTTATAGGCTACAACCCTGAATATATATCGGGCCGTTTCTTCGGATAAAAGAAGATCATAATAGTTACTCTGATTCTGAATTTTGATCTGTCTGTCAATTCCAGCTCTTCCACCATTGTATGATGCAGCGGCAAGTGTCCAATTATTATATTTCTCATAGGATTTTTGAAAGTACTCACATGCAAACTGGGTTGACTTTTCAACATTGTATCGTTCATCAACAACTGAGTTAATCTCCATGCCCTCTTCCCTCCCTGTTTCAGGCATAATCTGCCAAAAGCCGGTTGCCCCGGCAGGCGAAATCATGTTACTGTATTCGCTCTCAGCTGCAACCAGATACTTGAAATCATCAGGAATATTGTTTTTCTCAAGAATCTTCTCAATGATCGGCAGGTACCTGTTTGCCCGCTTTATTATAAGAATTGTTGAAGAGTGTCTGTATGCACTTGTTAGTATCTCTCTTTCAAGGCTTTCTTTCGTGTCAAAGTTATCAAGAGGCATTTTCTCTCCAGCGAAAGTAACAAGATCTGGCAATTTGAATGATTTGATACTATAAACAGTATCCGAAACCGATTCCTCTATTCCCGGACTCCTGCTAAATCCTTTAAAGCCTTGTGCAATAAAGAGTAAAATAATAATTGTGCCTATTAATGTAAAAATCGTAAATACCGTTTTCCTGCCTGGATTTGTCATAATATACTAAGTCGTTAAAAATAAATTGCAAAGGTAACATTTTTACACCTTAAAAATAATTTCACAAAGTGTAAAAAGCCGAAACGAATTGTCATCCAGACATAAAAAAGCTGAAGATACCAGATGATGGGGAAACTAAAAAAATGTAAGGAAATCAGAATTTATATGATATACCTGAGAAGATGCCAAAAGAGTATGGATGGACTCCTGAACTTACCATATCATCAAATGGATTCAGGTAATATCTGAATGTTGGTTCCAGATTTAAAGAAAGATTTTCTGAAAAATTGTACTCCATGCCCATTCCGATGGAACTACTTATTGTAATCGGGTTTAATCCTTCAGTCTTACCTATTGGATATTTACCAGCATCATTAAGAGAATATACAGAATTACTTACCAATAAATTATAGGATACTCCGCCAATCAGGTTAAGGTCTACCACTTTATCTACAACTTTGTATCTTAATGTAATTGGCAACTCAAGGTAACTGAAGTCCTGGCGGAGACTATTCCCTATAGACTGAAGCTCAGCCTTTTGAGGATCGAATACATCTTTGGTAAAATTAGTCGATATCCTCTCAACAGGCCCGGTGGACATTAGAAAAACATCAGGATTAGTTGTATATACATTACCATTTGTGGTCAGTACTTCAAAGTTGCGGTCTCCTTTAGTATTGTCAAATGGCTGAAATCCACCGTAGGAATTAACTCCGTCAACTTCTTGTCCAAATGAAGAATAGTAAAGACCAGTTTGAATGCTGAGCCTTTTGTTTAGTTTATAAGTAAAAGCGACTCCTCCGGCATAGGAGATAACAGGTTTTTCCGAACTCATCAATTGTGTAGATAATTCATCCTTGCCTGAATTAAACCTGGAATAGTATGTTGGTGATGCCATTGCTGCTATAGACCATCTTTCAGTACTATTTAGCTCATCATTATCCGGATAATACTGTTGTTCTAATTTGCTAATTTCAAGTGTCCTTTTCAGTGACGAGATCATTTTTACCTGCTCCTGTTGATCTAAAGATGTATTACCCCTGAATAAAACAATATTTGTTTCCGCCAGAATATCAACATTTGAAGCAGCGTTATTATTACTATTTACGAATATTATAGAATTGTCAGCCGGATTCTCTACTAATATTCTTTCAGAACTCCTTACAATGTTGTTTTCTTTTGCATTAACCTGAGGATTATTCAAAAAATCAGAAATGATCACAGGTGCAACAGATTCCTCATTAAAAGCCATTACACTATTCTCATTTTCTGTTGATATTTCTCTACTCCATTGGTATGCAAAAAAACTCATTGTCAGAAGCACAGCAATTGATGCAGCAGCGCTTAAGAGTAATAGTGTTTTTGGCTTTCTTTTTATTACAGGGTGTATCTTCTCCCAAACTCCCGAGGGAGGAAGTACTTCAAAATCTTTTAATCCATTTCTGAAGACAATATCAATATTTACCCCGCTTTCAACCATTTACAATTCTCTTCTTAATTCCTGTATATGATCCGACTCTTCTTTGAAGGATATTCCTTGCTCTTGAAAGGT
>Ga0307377_10000616_pt1 | contig 46759 bp, 50 predicted proteins | sample TR3MG_FD_202535 | JGI IMG/M metagenome (GOLD analysis project Ga0307377, IMG submission 202535) | Soil microbial communities from Risofladan, Vaasa, Finland - TR-3 | ecosystem: Environmental > Terrestrial > Soil > Coastal area > Acid sulfate soil | place: Finland: Risofladan, Vaasa | collected...
TTCATTCTTATGGGAGATACGAGCATGAGCAATAATATCGAAAAATTTCTTAGCCTTCTCAATGCAGCTAGCGCAGTCACCATTGATGACGGTGCGATGCTGACCGACATGGAGGCAGATAAGCTAATCGGCGAACCGGACAACCAAGTGGTTCGTTTTGCGTGGACTGATGGTGAGTGTGACTACTCGGACATCTTGACCGAAGGTGGAATCGCAAGCGGCATGTTCGACAGCGATGGCAAGTTTGTCGCCGAGAACAGCGAAGGTGAAAAAACGGTTGTACGGTTCTTTGCTGTCGAATGCTTGAATGATGTATCCGGCAAGCGTGCCGCAGCCATGTTTTTCCAGGAACTGCTGGATTCAGTTGAAACATTGGCAGGCATTGTAGATGAGCACGGATCCAGGACACTGGCGGATCTGATGTACCTCCAGAACGCGATCTTGAACGGTGGTTTTATCGACCACTACCCAGGTGAGTCCAGGGTGCTGGAAATTGCTGGTGCTCTGCCTTCAGGTGAGCAGTGGTCAAAGTTCATCAAGGTAGCGTATCTGGCGTCATCAAGTTAAGCGACTAAGCCGGTATTGCAAACCCAAACCCCACGCCCGTCTCTGACGGTCGTGGGGTTTTTTATTGCCATGTGTTCCGCCAATACACAGTGAACCAATGTCGGTTCTCATTTGTTTTGGAGAAATTATGGACAACCTTCAGTTTTACCCGACTCCGCGAGATTTGGCGCGGAGGGCCTGGCAGAAATTCAAGAACAAGGACTTTTCTAAAGTCCTTGAACCATCGGCAGGAAAAGGCGATCTGGCCTTGGCTTGTCCTGAAAACGACAGGTTAAGAAAATCAATCCTGCCAGATTGTTGCGAAATCGATATTACCAAACATTCAGCTCTTCGGGAGAAAGGGCTGAATGTGGTCGGATTCGATTTCATGCAGTTCAGTACCGGCTCGATCTACTCGCACATAATTATGAATCCTCCATTTGCCGATGGCGCGAAGCATGTGCTGAAAGCGTGGGACATTCTTTGGGATGGCGAGATTGTTGCGGTCATCAATGCCGAAACGTTGCGTAACGCATTCTCCAGAGAGCGTCAGCTTCTGGTGAGTATTATTGCGCAACACGGCGAGGTCGAGTTCCTTGAATGCACGTTCTTGGTGCCGGAGGCCGAAAGAAAAACCGATGTCGAAATCGCGTTGGTGTATTTGCGCAAGCAGGCCAACGTCAGCGAAGATATCATCGGCCCGATCCTGGATGAACTTAAACGGGATTCCATGACGGAAGAAACGCTTGCCGGTGATTATCGCGAAGCGGCTGAACTGGCTTTGCCGAACTCACTTGTGGAAAACTCAGTTGCCGCGTTTAATGCCGCCGTCAGGGCAATGCGCGAAGCAGTCTGCATCGAAGCTCGGGCGCAGTATTATGCAAACTTGCTTGGTGACACGATGGCAACCCGGAATGGTGATGCGGGTAGAACTGACCCGAGCGATTCAGTGGACTATGTCAGAGCCACAATTGGGAAACGCTATATCGAACTCAAGGATCGCGCGTGGGCAGCTATCCTTCGCTCAGCCAATGTCACGTCACGTTTGTCTTCGGCAGCACAGAAGCGAGTCGAGCGTGAATTCGAGGAGATCAAGCAGCTCGAGTTCACGGTATTGTCCATCTATGGGTTTCTATGCGGAATCGTAGAGAGCCAGGGCAAGATCCAGATGGAAATGCTATGTGATGTTTTCGATATGATCACCAAGTATCACACGGACAACACTGTGTTCTATAAGGGTTGGAAGTCCAATGACAAGCACCGCACATGTGGGATGCAGGTCAAAACGACACGTTTCATCCTACCAAGGCATTCGACGGATAGCTGGCAGTCGAATTTGTCATGGGAGTCTGAACAGATGTTGCGGGATTTCGACAAGGTGTTCGCCATGCTGGACTGCAAATCGACGCCAGAAGTCGGGCTGTACGATTTGTTCCGTGGTTCATTTAATGAGTTGCGTTGCAGCAAACGGTTGAGTAGTTCGTACTTCGATGTCAGGTATTACCCTGGCGCCGGAACGATCCACTTTTTTCCGCGCAGCAAGAAACTGGTTGGCAGGCTGAATCTGTTGGTTGGCCGGTATCGCCAATGGCTGCCTCCAGAAGAAGCTCGCGTCAGCGAGGCCTTCTGGTTGCAGTATGATGGCGCAGACAAGTTTGATAAAGAAATCCGCGCCGAAATCAACAAGCTCGGAAGAGGGGATAGCTCATGGAATCACCCGCTGTACTGCTTGTATCGTACTGGCGACGATGAACGCAAAGCGAAAGCAGAAGCAGACATCGACGAGGCAATCTCGACAGTCCTGGAGCGCCACGGCATCAATGTGGATTTTCAGCTGGAAGACGGGCGGCAAGATTGCCTGTTGTTAGAGGTTGCGTAAACCACGCCTGAATAAATTGTTTTAACCAAGCCCCTGCATCTTCTGGATGTAGGGGCTTTTTTATTGGTACGTGCTTAGCCAATACTCTGTGAACCAATGGTGGTTCTCTATCTTGGAGATAAACATGAAAGAAATTTTAAATGGCGCAATTGAGCCAAGCGTTGGTGTAGTGGGTTTCTACCGCCCAGACCCTGGCCATAAGCGATCACCTAACGTTGTCCTTGAGATCGCCGATAGCAAACTGACGGTGTATGAGGTGCCGACGCAGATGGTGTTCGAGATTGACCGTGTTGACTGGATGTCTCTGAGCGACATGCATGATCGCATCTTGGAGGTCATCAGCGGCCCTCGTCATAACGGAGGCCCAATGTCCGAATTCAAGGAAGACGTCTTGAAGGGATATGTCGATGCCATGGTGGATGCTGTGCGAATTGCGCAGGAGGCACCTCACATTATCGCCCTGCATATCGTAAGAGCAGATGCCGAATTGGAATCTGTCTGCAATACGATGGCAGGAGATGTGGTGACAAATGGAACCGAGTTTGATGGCATCTTTGATGATGCTGTCGAAGGATTGCTCGAATACCACCCTGATCTTGGAGATAAGGAATTAGTCAGAAAGATCAAGGAAATTGTCCGTGATATTTACCAAGGCACAGGCAATACGCAATCTGATTATGAGCGGGTGCGCGATGCCGTCGAAAGTGAAATAGAGCGCGTCGAGCGCACAGATAAATTGAGGCCGTAAATTAAACAGCGTCAGTATTTTTAAACCGAATCCCCGCGCAGCTATGCTAGCCGTTGGCGAAGGGTGTGTGGTTTATAAGTAAAGTGACGAATAATCCCTTCTAGTGAAAGCTAGAGGGGATTTTTTATTCCGGTATAAATTCTTCTGATAGGACCAGGGGCAATTCTACTAGCTCGCCAGTTTAGCGCTTACTAAACGGTTGACGCTCACGCCCTGCTCGGCGGCTTCCGTAGCAAGTGCACGATGCACCAGCGAAGGAACGCGAACCATGAAGCGCCCGCTGTATTGCCTTTCGGACAGTGGATCAGGAACGGACTCGCCTGTGGCCTGCATGTCGGCCACTACTTCTCCAACAAGGTGGCGAATACCGGCAAGCGCCTTCTCTGGTGTAGGCGCAAGCCAGGATAAAGAAGGGAATTCTGCGCACAAACCAATGTGCTCGCTGTCTTCTTGCGACCACGTAACTCGATAGGTGTAATGGTTGATATTCATAATTTGACTCCCAGTCGTTCGATTGCCAAAAGCACTTGCCTCACCTGATAAGCCTTTGCCTTGCCCTTGTCGTTCTGAATGTTGACGCGCGGATCACCTTGCCATGGCGTCTTGAATATCGAATGACTACCGCCATGATTTCGAGGCTTGCCAAAGTGAGCTTCGCAGACTTTTTGCAGGTCGATAAAGCGAACATTAACTGGCTCGCGCTTCATCTGATCAAGGATTTTCTCGATTACGCTCATTAATGTATAGTATCAATAATGATATCGCATGTCAATGCGCCCTTTGCGCGATACACCCCGTAATCCAACACCTTTCGCCAACGGCTAGGCAGCTATGCCGGGGATTTTTCACGCCGGTCGATCATGCTGGGCGGCATCATTGAAAGGAATCTTTCAATGTGAGTTTGGCTTTGAAAGGAAATGTCGGATTTCTTTCAATGCTGCTGGCGGCAGTCAATTATCAGCAGGAAGATTGTTGAGGCACTTTGCGTATCAAAACCACATGGCTGGCCATAAAATCCAAATAAATATTCCACAATAATTTTTAGCTTGACCCCATCTAATCTCTTGGATCACCCCACATGATCTTGAGCGTTACCAGGGAGGGTGCCGGCAAAGCCGGTGCGGGTTTTGGTTTGGCGGCAAGGCCACTTAACCCCAGCGCAGCTGGTCCAGGCTTCGCGCCAGCGTAATCTCGGGCGCAAGCCCGGATAATTCAGGCGCAGCCTGTTTACTTCGGGCATTGCCCGTTTCGAGCGACCGGAGCGGGGGTATCGCGGAGGGAGTGTTAAGGCAAACTGGAGCCACAGCTTCATCGTGGCGGGCTTTTCATTGCAAGTAAGGCACCGGTCAGTTTTTGTGTTGTGAGCAAGAGTTTGATAGTGGTAATCAAATGAGTTATTATTTATACTCATTGGAGGAAACCATGAAAACGACAGTATCAGCAAAGAAACAGGGCCAGCCAGAAAAAAATCGACCGATCGTTCACAAGATAGTCAAGTCTACGGGTAAGCCATCCAGAAAAGGTTTGCAGATTTCCCTCGGCTTTGTGAATCTTTATTCCGCGCAGCCAACCGAGCGAATCAAGTTGATCAGAGACGGGGTTCCGGCGAACTTTGTAGTCCTTATTTCCAAGTCGATGGGAGTCACGAAGGAGAGTCTTTTCACCACTCTTCGGCTGCCGAGGGCAACAATTGATCGGAAAGTATCCAATAACCAGGCTCTGCCACCGGAACAAGGCGAGCGCGTGATCGGTATGGCCAAACTCGTTGGACAGGTGCAGGTGATGGTCGAGCAGTCCGGGGATCCCACGGGGTTTGACGCTGCCAAGTGGGTTGCGCGCTGGATGGAGGAGCCGTCGCCGGCATTGGGTGGAAAAAGACCTGCCACATACATGGATACGGTGGAAGGGCAGGAGCTTGTTTCTAACCTCGTCGCAAGGATGCAGAGTGGGGCCTACGCATGACCATGTCCGTCTGGCGGATCGCAACGGACACGCCGACCTATACGTCCGATGATCTAACCGGCGAAGGAGCCAAATTGACCGGTGGGCGGTGGAATCGCGCCGGAATGCCGGTCGTGTACACTTCAGAATCCATCGCTCTCTCTTGCATGGAAACTTTGGTACATCTGAAGGCTAGCGGTCTTCCGCTGAATCGGTACCTCGTTCGAATCGATGTTCCAGACCCCGTTTGGAAAGCCGCCAAGGTATTTGATGCCACGACTTTGCCTATTGGCTGGGATGCGATACCAGAGGGGAAGGTCAGCCTTGATTTTGGCGACCAGTGGCTTACGAGCAACAGTTCTGCCCTTCTGGTTGTGGCGTCAGTGATTGTTCCGCAGGAGAAAAATATTCTGATCAATCCGGCACACCCTGATGCCGCCAAAATCACGGCAACAAAAATCTCAAAATGGCTTTACGACCCCAGGCTCCTATGAACTGGCCAGTTCATACAGTTTCGTGCTGAGTCGCCCGTCTCCCATATATTTTTCTGAGTTTCCAGTTTGGGAATAAAAAAACCGCCCAACCTCATAGAGGAAGGACGGTTTGCGTTACGCATGCGAAATCAAATATTTCCTGTTTCCGCAAAAGACATTATTTGATTATCACCAACAATCATATGGTCGATAACCCTTATATCTACTAAGGCCAGCGCTGCTTTCAGGGCGTCAGTCAACATCTTGTCAGAACGGGATGGTTCTGTGAGTCCAGACGGATGGTTGTGCGCGAAAATCACGCTGCATGCATTGAATTTCAGTCCGTTCTTTACCACCTCGCGTGGATATACAGAGGTCTGACTCAGGGTGCCTCGGAATAAATTATCTACTGCAATCAATTTATGTTGTGCATCAAGCCAAAGCGCTACGAAATGTTCTTCTTCGCGCCCGCCAAGATGTAGCCGCAGATAATCCTTTACCACTGCAGGGGAATTAAAGTTGTGTGCTTCGTCAGCCATATTTTCTTCCAGTGCGCGACGCAATAACTCACGAGCCGCAAACAGCTTGCTGGGTGCAACGTAGTTCAGAGACTTTTCAGCAATCTGATTTACATTTTGACGTACCGCCTTCAGGCCAAATAGCTCGGCTAAAGAACGCTTGGCAAGCATTTCGCCATCGCTCCCCAAAAGAATTGAGAGAAGTTGCCCGTTCGTTGATTGGTTCATCATCATTTTGTGTGCCTCCGATTTGATGCAGGCATTCTTCCCGTAGCGGGACGAATATTCGCCCGCTGGGTTGATGTGGAAAATTGTGTCTGCTCCACTAAAGTTTTGCTTCATAGGTAATTGGCAAAACACACACCCATAAAAAACCGCCCATCCTCAAAGAAGATGGGCGGTTATTCGTTATGCCTTGACGTACTTGCCTCGCCCAAACTTCACGCGATCGCTTATCCAATCACGTAACACGGTTGGATCAGCAAACCTGGTTGAGCATTGATCCCCGTTCGGATAGTTCACATGAAGCGTGTAACCATCCTGACGAAGTTTGGTGTCAAAACGAAAGTCGCGTGCGTGAGTCATGATGCAAGCAAGATTCTTCGACGTTCTTACAATGTCGCCGTCTTTATTTATAATCGGTACACCAACAACAGCATCCAGTAGATCACGCCGCACCAGCTTCTTGCAGTCTTCCGGCAACTCCTCGAACTGGATGCGCGTGCCGAGATGTTTTCCGGGCTCGCAGCCTTCACCGTGCTGGCCGAAACCTTGTGGATCGAATGGGTTGCAGCTCATGGCAACATAGTCGCCTTGAGCGTTCAGGATGACGGTGTAGCGGTCACATGTTGCGCCGCCATTATCATAGACTTTCACTTTCATCATTTTTTGTGCCTCCGATTTGATGCAGGCTTTCTCCCAGTGGCGGGACGAATGATCGCCCGCTTGGTTGATGTGGAAGAATGTGTCCGATCCACTAAAGTTTTGCTTCATAGGTAATTGGCAAAACACTGCCCCATAAAAAACCACCCATCCTCAAAGAGGAAGGGCGGTTGTTTTGCTGCTTTATGGCCTAAGTCACGAATGCCTATTGATGCATTGACCGTTAGATCCAACCGGCACGCCAAAGCACTGGACGCACCATTCCGAAATACAGAGAAACTCCAGTTATTACGCAGAATCCAATTTCGATATCCATGATGTTAACTCCCGATAAATTGAGAAGCACCAACTCTTTCTCCATGAAAGAACCTCGCTTCATTCGGTATTGGCGAAACACAGGGTGATAAACATGCTTTTGACGGATTTGCTCGTTGAAAGGGTGCGCTGTGTCCGTTCCAGCAAGAAGGCTTTCCTGGATGCTCACCAATCGGCGCACACTGCTCGCAGACGAAATGAGCTTGGGCAAGACAGTTCAGGCACTTTCCCTGCTGGCCACTGAACAGGCATGGCCGGCACTGATCGTGGTGCCGCCGCACCTGGTGCGTCACTGGGACAAGATCCCCGATTTCCTGGACGCAGAGAAGAACGAGCTTCCGCTATTCGCTCACCGAACCAGAAATGCAGGAGGCATTAGGGCTCAAAGTGTCGCAATTCCCCGGTCTTATGGGTGATGACCCAGAGAGCGCAGAAGACCGCGCTCTTTCTACCCAAGCCTCCACCAGTCACATGTAGCGTGTGCTGGCAAAGCTCCGAAACAGCGGGCGTTGTCAGCCGCCCTTCACTCCATCCTTCATACGCTTCCCAGAATCTCATCTTCCGTATCTCCTGTAGCACTTGTGTCGGCTGCATATCGCCCTCCTCGGGCAATAGGACAACCGGACAGATTGCGTGCTACAAAACCGGACAGATCAAAAGCTCGCGACAGTCTTATAAAATTCGGTCCATTGACAATAAACCATATCCTTGTTAGGGTGAACTTCAGTTTGTACTAAAGAAATAGAAACACCAGATGTAAAAGGCAAACCTATCGTGAGGTAGGGACGCAAAGTTACCGGTCATAACGGGTTAAGCCCTATGACAGCGGGATCGCCAGATGGAGTTTTCCGCAGATGCTGATAGCTTGCATCTGTACCCACCCCGCTATCCCCTCAGTCAGTAACCCGTCCCAACCCATAGGTTTGCCATCGAGTCAAGCGCTGGTTCGTTACGCTCGCGCCTACTTGAAGAAAAATGGCAAAGATGTGCATTTGTGTTTGACAACTTACATTTTCTACAGGGAAAGGAACAAGAGAATCATGAAAAAGAATATGTACCCTGCTTTAAGGTTTTTATGTCTTCTTTTATTGTTACCTTTTATCGCCAGCTGCGGCGGAGGCGGTGGAACGGGACTCGCCCAATTAAAAATCACATTTCATGATACTAAAGTTGCGGGCAGCACGATCAGCAGAATTGACATGACAGTTCTGGAAACCCAGATTATTGATATCAACGGTAATAAGACTGTCATATCCTCACAGCCACATTCATTTAACCTTCTTGAACTCGCCAAAAATAACCCGGTGGTTCTTGCTGATACAGCGGTTGCCCCAGGTATTTATCAGCAGATACGGCTAATCCTTGATTCGAATGCCACCATTACCTTAACCGATGGAACCAAGTACCCGCTTAAAGTGCCAAGTGGTCAACAAACAGGTATTAAGATTGATGGCGTATTTACCATACCTGCGGGCAAGTTTTATACATTGGACATTGATCTTATTCCTGGCCAGTCGGTTATCTATACACCCGGCCAAGGTTATGAGCTCAAACCCGTGATTGCAATTACAGGCAGTCAAATAAATTCCGGCAACTTTTATTATGGGGGAAGTTACAATAATAATGCCTTTGTTACTGCTTTACAGCCAGATGGCACTCTCACTGCGAAAACTGCACAATACCCCAAATATTTAATTACAGGATTCTACGTGTTTGATGGGGTGAATCATACGCTTGAGGTTGTTCCTCAGCAGGTCACCTGTCCAAGTTGTTCGCGTTGGGAAAAGCTTACAATGAACCTTTTCGCAGATGTACCGCCAGCGACTACCTACAATGTGGTTACCTTTGCCGCAGATTACATCGACCTTAAAGACCCATCAAATTTATATTATCACCTCATCAAGGTGCCGACTTTTGATCTTGGCTACTTAAGTCCTGCAAAGCAATTCACTGTGGCGGTTACGGTGCCGAACACCATCGGTGCTGGCAACACCATAGTTGCTCAATTGGTTCCACAAGACGGGGTTGGTGCTGTATTTGGTGCGGTTGATACGATCCCCGATACGCTTATTCCCAGCTTCGACTTTTCGATTCCAGCAAGTGAGTTCGGTGGTACGGTAAAAGACTACATCCTTCTGATGGCTGTTGTTCCCAGCGCAAGCGATCTCACCCTGCGGAGCAATGGAACTGTCGCGAACATCCAGAACGTAATTGCGCAGAACTCACAGGGTGCAATACAGCTACACGTTTACAGGGATCAAATTGCAACTGCGCCAGTACGGGTTCCCTTTATCCCATAGTTATTGAGAAGTAGCATCATCAACTCTTGCTACAAGGAGATAGTAAAATGAAATTATTAAGATTGGCAATTCCTTTTCTATTTATTCTATTGGGTATATCGGCATGCTCCAATAGTCCAGGACCTCTTGCGGCTGGCGACAGCAGAATCAAGGTACACTGCACTGGTTTTGATTTTAACTCCCATCTAGTCTACGTAATAGATGCAGCATCGAGCCAGCAGGTTGGCTCCAATCAGGATCTGGCATGCATATTCTCTGGGGACGTTTATATCGATGTGCCGGTACCTCCATATCAGTACAATGTGTATATAGATAATATCCTAAAGCAGTCGGTCACTTTCAGTGGCTCTGGAGTACAGATAACAGTTGATGATTCAGAATATTTATTCAAAATTAAAATCAGCATCTAATCCCATTATTCTTGGTGACCCGGATGATGGAGTAATAATTGACGGTCGTGAGGAGGCTGTACAAGTTTGTACGCTAGGAAGTTTTTCCACAAACACTTAATTGTGAGGAAGAAATGAAAAAAGTTACTTTGACTTTAATGGCAATCGCTGGTCTAGCTGTCACAATGTCCGCCTTTGCGAGCGACGATGGCTGGTATATGTATGGCGCAGCTGGGCAAACATCAGGCAGTGGTGACAAGCCAATGTTTGATCATATGCTGACATATGCGGGAAATAGCGGATTTTTATCCGGCGTGAGCACTCCCACCGTATATAACTTGGATATTGGTTATCAAATAAACAAAAATTTGGCATTTGAGGGAGGCTTCATTGGCTCGACTAATGAAACTTACAGTGCTTCCGGTGGAAACCTTGCCGGTCCAGTTACGGCATCAGCCAAAATCAGTGGCTGGACTTTAGCCGCGGTTGGCATGTTGCCTCTGGCTAATCAACTCAGCTTGTTGGGCAAATTGGGTGTTGCTGACATTCAAGACGCAGCCTACGTAACAGGCCTTAGCGGCCCCAATATCATTAGTGTTGGAGGAACCAGCCTGGTAAATGGCATAAAAACCGACATAACCTTTGGTGTTGGTGTGAAATATGACTTCACCCATGTTTTTTCAGTGCGGCTTAATTTGGATAGCTACAACATCGGCAGTTCTTCCTCATCTAGTCGATGTAGCGTCTGGACGATTGGTGTTGGCTATAAATATTAAGGGCACTTCTAAAAGTTATCATCTCAAGCAAGCTCCGCAAGGAGCCTGCTTTTTGATGTGAACACAATAGAAAAGTAGCAATATACGGACTGGGTGTTACCTATGAGTATTTTCTGGAAGGGATCAACAGCAATGGCTGGAATTTTGGATTCACTCCCGACTATAGGACAAAAAATGGAAGTACCAAGGGAGGTTTCTTTCTTAACAACGGCTACCAATTCTAACCTGTTTTTTTTCACAAGCACTGCTGATGCAGTTAGGGATGCCGGTTAGCTATTAGCGCCTAACATGCCATTTTTCTAGAGATGTTCATTACAATGCGCCGGTACTTCATCGCAGGGAACAATATCTCTGCACGGCACAAGCGATGCCACAAACTACAACTTACCATGTCACGCCACTATGATGCTGCAATTGAGTCGAGGACGATAGCGATTATCGCATTATCGTTATTTATTTCTGGCTGTGTCTACTATCCAAGAAAGATCGAATATTATGATGCCCAGTGCGATATCACAGTCAAAAAGCTTGTGCTTGAGACCAAAGAAATGAAAGATGCCTGCGCGAGCCCGGATTCTAGCGATCCCGAGGGTAAAACATGCTTGGCGGGCATTGCCTCACTGAGTGCAATGTCCGCCATAGTCTCGGGTTCCATTGTCGTTGTTGGCAGCACAGTTTACTGGTTGGAGAAAGAGGGCAGGTGCATAACTAAAACAAAGTTCTAAGTGCGGGCGTGAAAAAACCCTCGATCTCAAAGAGAAAGAGGGTTTGGGGGCTACGCGTGTTTTGTGCCGTTCTTTTGCTTCTTGAGAAGCTCACGGACATCATCGGCATTGTACTGCGCACCTTTGATCAGCCAGATGCCGCCACCCAAGTAGTTACAGTCAATCCCCATATTGGAGATAGCATCCTCGACGCAGACCCCATCCTGACCCATAAGGTTTTCGATGTATTCGTTGTCGATCCTCTCGGCCATCTCAGGCATCGTCATCCTCCCGACCTTCTGGCTTGTACTTCAACTGTCCCGTGCTGCAGGCTTTGATATCCAAATCAGAGCGTTTTCCGCGATACACGGGCTGGTAAATGCTCCCGCCCTTGTACGCGTACAGATATTCCACTTCCACGATATCCCCAGCAGCAGGAACATCAAAATTCGGCAGAATAGTCACGTTGCCGACCGTAATCATCAACTGACCTTCAATCACGTCAGCGCGACCGCTGTTATCCAGCAGACCGATCTTGACGCTACGCTTGCCAGAATTGACTTCCATCACGCAGCAGCTGGCCGACTCGGTAAACTTGTACTTCAGCCAGTCACCACCAGAGTTTGGACGGCCTTCTTTGACCGGGCAATCACGAAGCTTGAAAACGATGCCTTCGCCGCGCGCTGTCTTCACTTTTTCCCACAGAGCGCGCTTCTCCGCTGTAGTTACGGCAACAGGAACAGTCTTGATGATTGTGCATCCAGAAAACAACTGGTTTACCAGGGTCATGCGCCCCAAAAAACCAAGCGAACGTATTGATTCACCATATTGGACGTGCAAATCGAAAAGGTACAAAACATCCCCTATGATTTCGCCGTCCACACGGATTGCCCCAGCTTTTACTGCAATGAGGTGAAGCTCATCTACCACCGGCATCGGGAGCGGGACTTTCAAACCCTTGCGGTTCATCCCAGTGACGTTATCGCTGTTTGCGTGAGCAGCGCGACGCTCGCCGTCCATCTTCTCCTGTGCCACCCATCCATCATCCTCGATCAGGCGCATGGCCTCATCTTCGGTAATAGCGTTGAGCAGCTGCGGAGTGAAGTCGGTTTTGAGACCGGCATTCTCTGTGCCCTGATAAGCGGAGCCACTTTCACAAGGTGTGTAGCCTTTTGAAGTTTTTTCCTTCACCAGCTTGTCGAAAATCTTCTTCGCTTGCGCGAAATCGACCGGAGCAGATGTTTTTGTACCGGCAGTCAGCGCGGCACCACGGCGGCCATAACGAAAGTTGACGACGTTGCCGCCAGCGACTTCAACTATTTCAGTGTGGTATTCCTTGTCACTACCGCCTTCGGTGTAATACAAACTAGCAGTTGTTATTGCGTTCATGCTTCTCTCCAAAAATGGTGAACCGACATTGGTTCACTGAGAATTGGCGAAACATGAGGTGATAAACATGGTGGCTGGCCAAGCGCAAGTTTGCCGATACACCTTACCTGTTATCCATTACCTATTTCGGAATTGAGCGGTTTAATCCAGCAGACACAAGGAATGCTCACTCGCGTTTGGTGGTCTTGTCTGATTCCAGTGTTGGATAGATGAGGTTGCGTGGCGTGATCAAATTCTTGAATACGCACAGGTGCGCATCGATTATCTGTTTCAGAAAAAACCATACCCACTTGAATAGCAACTCACCTGTTTTACCAAAAACCAGGTGGCGCAGCGGCTCGACGGCCAAGACGAGAATGAGTGCCGCGCCACCAATCCATAACCAAAATGCCATCGTTCTTCTCCATGAGTTGTTTTGCAAACGCGCCTGAAGTTTATCATTATACAAATCTGTTGCACATATTTATAAATTTATTATAATCATTATCACTACTTGATTATTCGTTAGGTGTGGGTGCGGCATGATCGAGAAAATGACAGAAAGGAAACACAATGAACACAGCCCAAAACCTTAAATCTCAGTCCACCCAGATCAAACGTACAGTTACCGGAATCCGGAGCATCATTGCCTATGGGGAAGTACAACGGCGGTATCACAACATCAGCCTGTTGAGCGAAGCCGATGTGAAGGCGCTGGAAAAAGCTGCGGGCATCCTCAACCAGATACGCTCAAAAACCTCCAGCATGTCCACCATGGCAGCCACGCAGGAGCGCGCGAAGGAGCTGGCGCTGAAAAAAGCTACCGCCGAGGCGACCGTGCTGTTTGCACGGTGGCCTGTCTCCACAACTACGCTCGATAAAGTCGCGCTGATCGTTGGTAATCATGGCGAACGACTGTTGCGTGAGGATGTATCAAAAGATAAAGCTGCTGGGGGGTGGGCGTGGACTTTGAAATATTGGTATGAAACGGCTAGCCGTGAAATACCGGTGACTGCGGCTTATTCCGCAGTTACCGACAACAAGCCTATTGCTGAATTGATGGGTGTGGCAGCAACTAAGCTCGCCGAAATCAAAGCCAATCCTGGGGTGGAGTTACTTGCCGCACGCTGGCAGGTAAAGCTGGACAAAGAGGCTTCAGGAGCGCGCAAATGAAGCTCATGATCATCGAATCCCCCGGCAAAATCAAAAAACTCACCGCAATACTGGGTGATGGCTGGAAGATTGCAGCCAGCGTAGGACACATACGCGATCTTCCTCGAAATGAAATGGGCGTTGCAGCCCCGAATTTTGCACCGCAGTATGAGTTCATTCCGTCACAACCCATTCCTGGGCAACCAGGTAAATCCTACCCCTCATCGAAAGAGCGCATCGCAGGCCTTAAACAACTCGCCAACATGGCGGATACCGTTTACCTGGCCACTGACCCGGACAGGGAAGGCGAGAGCATCAGCTGGCATTTGAAGGAATGCCTGGGGCTATCGAACCCCAAGCGAGTGACCTTCGGCGAAATTACTTCCACTGCTGTGAATGCCGGGTTAAAAGCGCATCGCGCCATCGACATGAACCTTGTGGCGGCACAGGAAGCCAGGCGCGTCCTGGATCGTCTGGTAGGGTATTTGGTCAGCCCTGTTTTGAGCCAGCTAACCGGACAAAAACTGTCGGCAGGCCGGGTGCAAAGTCCTGCTGTGCTTCTGGTCGTAGAACGCGAACGGCAAATCAAAGCATTTCGCCCAACAAGCCATTTTGGTGCGATGCTTTATTTTGGTGTCACGGAAAACGAATGGTCGGCTGAATGGCTGGCCAGGCCAAATTTTGTAACGGAAGACAGCCCGTACTTCATGGACAAGACGTTCGCGACTGCCGTAACCCAAGTTAAGGCAGTTACCGTCAAAACTTTTGACGAGCGCGAAGCGCGCCGTAGTCCGCCACCGCCTTTCAATACATCCCTCATGTTGCAAGCGGCCAGCGTGGCTCTGGGGCTTGATCCTAAAGCTGCGATGCAAGCCGCGCAGAAACTGAACGAGCAAGGTCATATTACTTACCATCGCACCGACAATCCGAACGTGTCGGACGAATCGCTAAAGGATATTTACGCGGAAGCCGCCAAGCTGGGCTTGGATGTAGTCGAAAAACCGCGCAAGTTTCCCTGTCCAGAGGGCGCGCAGATCGGCCACCCTGCCATAACACCTACGCATTGGGATATAGAAGAGGCCGGTGAAACAAGCGATCAGCGCGCGCTTTACAAACTGATTCGCCTGCGTGCTATCGCATGCCAGCTCGCAGATGCGCGCTATACAGTGCGGACGGTCCGGCTGGAAGCAACGCAGTTGGTGCAGGGCAAGGCCGTCGAGTTTGACGGGAAAGGGCGTACCTTGGTTTATAGCGGCTGGCTCAAACTCATTGCAAGCGATCAGACCCAAGAGGGGGGTGAAAAAGAAGCTGAAAATCCGATTCCAGTTGTTAAGCCAGGGCAGACCTTGGATGTGGCGCACGGCGAGCTGCTGGCCAAGAAAACCAAAGCTCCGGGCCGATATACGCAAGCATCGCTTGTGAAAAAACTGGAAAACGAGGGCATAGGTCGCCCGGCCACGTATGCCGCGATCATGGACAACATTGTGAGTCGCGTTTATGTGAAAGCTGTAAAGAAATTTCTTGAGCCAACCCCATCAGGCGAGCTGATAGTGGATTCGCTCGTGGGCAAGTTCAAGTTCATGGACTTGAACTTTACCCGCGACGTGGAAAAAGACCTGGATCTCGTCGCCCAAGGCAAGGCGGGTTTCAAAGACACGATTCAAAAGGTGTATGGCCAATTGCAAAGCGAGCTGGTCAAACTAGAAATCCCAGGTATGTCGGCGCACACCGCCATAAAAGCCAAATGCCCTAAATGCAAAGGCGCGATCACTGCCGATGCGCGCACGCTGTCCTGTCAATGCGGATTCAAGCTATGGCGTGAAATCGCCGGTCTTCGCCTCACGGACATGCAATGCGAAACCTTGCTGTCCACAGGAGCGCTACCTCCCACGCCCGGCTTCAAGAGCGGGAAAACCAGCAAGCTGTTCTCGGCTGGCTTGAAATTGACAGCCGATCTATCCGGCAAAGTAGATTTTGTGTTCGAGGAGCGTGCGGCTGCTACAGGGGGTGCTGGCATTGGCAAGGCGGCTGTGACAACTGCTCACCCCTGCCCAAGGTGCAAGAAGCCCATGCGTCAACGCACAGGCTACAAAGGTGCTTTTTGGGGGTGCAGCGGATACCCGGAATGTAAAGTCACCGCCGCTGACAACAAAGGCAAGCTCGGCAAAATCACCGGGTACACATAAAGAGACGCAGTTTATTTTTTCGACCACCACCAAGGAGCATTGAACCATGAGCAACATACCAAGCAAGGCTATGCACAAAAACGAGATCATTGAGCACATTGCTAAAGAAAACAACATCAGCAAGATACTCGCTGGCAAGTTGCTTGCTTCGACTGTGAAATTGATCCAGCGTCAAGCGGCTCACCACGGAGTATTTGTTTTGCCGGGGATCGGCAAGATTACCGTGACCAAACGCGCAGCGCGTGCCGGCCGCAATCCCAGAACAGGTGATGCCATCAAGATTCCCGCACGCAAGGTGGCCACCTTCAAGCCGGCCAAAGAGCTGCGCGACGCGATTGGTTGAACTCAACCTGAGTCTTTAGCGAGAGAGGGATTCCCCCTCTCTTTTTTATATGAACGTGTTTCACCAATATGTACTGAACCAATGTCGGTTCTTCATTTTTGGAGGAGATTTAATTATGGCTATCAATACACGCAACAATTCTGGCAAACCTGGAGTTTTCTTGGCTTTCATTCCTTTGCTTGGCGGCTTGTTCGTCGATACCGAGGTACGCCGCGCTGCCATCAAGCTCGCCCGCGAACATTCGGGTGCGCAGCAAAAAGATGGTTATCAGGGCTACAAAGGCACCTCTACTTCTGCGAAAGCCTTGGCTTTCCTGAAGGAACAAGGCATTCAATCGGTCTCTTCGGTTAGTGGCGTACTGCGTGGCATCGCTTACAACGAATCGGAAAAGGATGGTGTTACTTACCGCCGTGTTTTTGTCACTGTTCGTGACAACGGCGAATCCTACACGCTCAAGTTGGATGCAGGCAATGCTGGTACGCACAAGCTGTTGCAGAAGCTGGCCAATGTTGCTCTGAACGAAGAAGTGGAAATTTCTGTGTTTGGCAGCTACAAACCAAATGCGAAAGATCCAACGGGCCCGTCCTTTACTGACTACGCCGCATCGGTGAAAACCGCTGCCGGTGAAGTCAAGGTCGCTGAAGGTGCCTGGAACGCCGTAAACGAAGTTGTCAAGGCTCTGGAAGGCCAGCTTGCTGCGATTCCTGGTGTCACCAAGGAAGCAATCAGCACTGCTACCCGGACAGCCAAAACCAATTTCTTTGCTGAAATGGCAAAGGAGCTTGGAGCCGAAATGTCAACTGCTCGTGACGCTGAGAAAGTTGAAAGCGGTCATGCCGAATCATCGAATGAAACCCCATTACATGGGCGCTCTGTAATCGATGGTAACGTGTATGACGATGACATCCCTTTTTAAAGGATGTCATGTAGTTTCGCTAACCCTACCAGTTTCTGACTGGTGGGGTTTTTTGCGTATTCCGATGAATTCCGCCAGTCATTCCAATCGCAAAACCACCAGATGTTCCGATATAAACCCGCCACTGCTTCCACTGCAACCCTATGTGTGACTGCTCAATGTCGTGATTTGAACGACGGCTTTGGTTCGTATTCTGTTGAAAAACTATTTTTGGTAGCTCGAAAATCATTGCTTAAAAAACACTGACCTCGTAGAACGCTCTACAATCGACTAACACCATTCAGTTAATGTTTTGATGACCCTCGAAATTCTGTTTGAAATGGTGCCGAAAGAGTTTTTCAACAGAATAGTTCGTATAGCGGATGGTGATCGTGATGGAGTGCGACGTGCTGCAGACGACACACTGCCGCCTGTTCGGAGAATTGCCATGAAGTTCCGCAACTCGGCCTTATGTAGCGCGCTACATAAGGCCGATTATGTAGACTGCTCGATTATGTGGACTGTTTTGGGCGGCATGGCATTGGAGCCTTGCGTAGTCTGGGTTTTGGGCGATTAATGTAACGACATGCTCAACATAATTTCCGGAGCTGGGTAACTGCCTGGATAGGCAAGATCGGTCATAGATTTCCGGTGAGACCGCACAGGAGATGGTAATGCCGCGATGATGATTCTGTGAGTGTCACTTCGACAACATCGCCCCACCCTTAGTGGGTTGCAGATTATGTAGACCGTCCCCTTCACGTTCTCCGCGCCAGCGCAAGGCTTATAGCGGGCGCAGAGTGTCAAATCCACATAATCGAGCAGTCTACATAATCGGCCTTAGCGGACTGCGACATTTTTCAGAAATGTCTGCCGTTTAATCGTGCTGCAATGACCGCTTTCAACCTTTTCGAACCGTCACATTCGAGACATACCTGATAGTTGATTTTTACGGGAGGAGAACTTCAACATTGTTTTAACCTAAATGTTTTGTTCCTAAGACTCATTTCATCTCCGATGCATGGACTTTTGCATGGACTTTGCCAATATCATTTTTCCTAAGCATTCAGTTCTGGGAAGATCGAGCCCAGGTTGCATCTCAGCCGCAACACGTGCCATCTCAAGGTTTAGAGACTCTATTTCAGTTTGTCTGCCACCCCTAATGTCTTGCAGGGTCGATATCAGTATGCCGTCAGATCCCTTACTTATCCGCATTATTTGTTCCATTAATTCACTTTCGCTTAACCCCATATCGAATCTGTCGGTGAGCGTTATGCACTCTCTGACGATCTCCGCTGCCAAATCTGCAATTTCTTTATTCCGAACGAATACCCCGTTATCAACATCAAGGAGAGGACAAATGGAATTGAAAACGCAGTTTATGATTGCCTTCTTCCAGATGTCTTTTTGAATATTAACTTCTGCATGAAATGGGAATCCATCGGTAGTCAAATCTTCCACACACTTCTTAAGATCAGATTCGTTCCCTTCAACTACGCCTATTGGAGATGAGGCTATTGCCCGAACCGTAAATTCATATTCCGATATGGCCTGACTGGTTAATAAAAGAATGCACCTGTAGATTGGGGAAAAATGAGCATCGAGAAAGGGCTTCTCAACAGCCACACCATTTTGCATGATCACTATTGGGCCAATAACTTCTTTATTTTCCAGTTCCAGTGCAATTGCATTATTTGTGTATGACTTGGTCGCAATTACTATGGTCCCATTCAGAGCAGGCAGCTTTGATAAAGAGATTGTTTCAACAGGAATGCTTATATGGTTTGCACCGTTATGCACGGTGACTGAAATTGTGCTTTTTTGGACATCATTTCTGCTGGTTCGAACAGCGACCACATCTCTTCCGGTATCAGCCAAGTAAGCAGCCAACGGGAAGCCTATTGCTCCGGAACCCAGTATGTATATTTTTTCCTTCGGATCCATGAGCGTCTCTCAAGGACACATAGAGACTGGCATCGGGCTAGGAGAGAACCGCCATTACAACGGCCTGCCCGGCAAGACTAGAGGTAATGAGCATATGCCTTCGTAACCTTGCCATTCCGGTTGAAATGAAATACCTCAGCGCATGGACCGCGCACGCCATTAAAGTAGAGAGTGATGCTGTCTATCCCGACCAGCGTGGCAACCAGATCAAAATGAAGATTTGGAGCTAATTGAAGTGCTTTGGCCCAATAGTCACCAATCGCCGACTTGCCCTTTAATGTTCCTGAAGGTTCGTCTGCCACTATGATGATTCTAGGTGACGACATTTTAAAATCATCGGTGTAGTGCGAAAGAATACGAACAAGATCATGCTTGTTCCAGGAGTCTATCCAGTCAGCCGCAAAATGTTCCGCAAATGCCTTTGTGATCATAATTACCTCTAAACGATTCTCCAGCAGTTTGAATTGTTGGAATCACCAACCAGTCGGATAGCTCCAGATTGGAATCCCTCAATGAGCGCAAGGCCGTTATTCTTAATGCGCTGCCGCTCACCCTTGGTAAGCCAGAAGTCATCGGGATAACCTTTGACCGTCAACCATATTATCCCATCGGTGCATTCGAGAAGAACTCCTCGCGCGCCTCGAATAGCCAGGGGTTTTCCCTCAGCAAGCTGGATTACTTCATCTTGCAAAGTTATTCGCATGATAGATTTTCAGAACTCTGTCAAAGACAGCACGCTGGCTAGTCTATGTATGCGGCGGTAAGCAGAACAGATGCAGCATGATGAAATTGTTATCAGTACAATTACAATTTATATAAACTGTGCTGCTTTATTCTGTCGGCAACTGTATCTACCGGCAGAGCGGTCATTACTGGAATATTTGGTGGAGAGGGTCGGCAAAAGGGGATGCTTGAATGAATCAGCGGGAACTGCTTTATGAACAGCTGGCCGATGAAATAGCCACCATGGTTGCCGAGCGCATCTTGCGTCCCGGCGACCGTCTGCCATCAGTGCGCCGTCTGGCTCAGGGAAAGAAACTGTCCGTTTCGACAGTGATGCAGGCTTTGCGGCAGCTGGAGGAGCGTGGCTTGGTGGAGGCACGGCCACAGTCCGGATTTTTCGTCCGTCTGCCATCGCCAAATCAAAACTCGCAACTTGTACCGCAAAGCCGTCAACGTCCGGCACGTCCGGTAGTTGTCGATATCGGCAGCCGTATCATGGATGTGCTCGCATTGAATAATCGAACCGAAATGGTTCCGATGGGCGCTGCGATGCCAGCTACCGAATTGCTGCCGATTGCGAATCTGCAGCGACTCTATGGCATCGTCGGACGAAGTTCCGGCACGCTTCTCAATGAGGCCAGCCATACAGCCATGAATCGTCCGGAACTGCTAAGACAGTTCGTACGTCTTTCACTCACCTGGGGTAAACCCCTGGAAGCAGACGAGATCGTTGTTACCAACTCATGCACCGAAGCCCTGTCGATCTGTTTGCGCGCCGTCACTAAACGGGGTGATACGGTGGCAGTGGAATCCCCATCGTATTATCTGATATTGCAGTTGTTGGAAAATCTGGGGCTCAAGGCCCTGGAAATTCCAACTCACCCTCGTTACGGCATGTCAGTAGACGCACTTGAGATTGCTACCCGTGAACGTCGGATCGCTGCATGCATGCTGGTGAGCAATTTCAACAATCCGCTGGGAAGCCTCGTCCCAGACACCGAAAAGAAGCGCCTCGCCGAGTTGATGGCGGCGCGAAAGATACCGGTTATCGAAGATGATATTTTCGGGAATCTGCATTTTGGAAAAGACCGTCCTTGGCCAGTGAAGTCATTCGATACATCTGGGAATGTGATGCTCTGTTCATCCGTATCAAAAACACTGAGTCCCTCGCTTCGTATTGGGTATGTCGCAGCGGGCCGCTTTCATGAAGAGGTGCTCATGCAAAAAATACTTACCTCTGGTGTCACCAATCCGGTGACCCAGGCAGTGGCTGCCCGTTACCTTGGATCGACGGCCTATGATCGCCACCTGCGCGGTTTGCGTCGCGCCTACGAGAAACAAGTCATGCAGATGTCTGAGGCTGTTATGCGATACTTTCCGTCAGGAACCCGTCTGTCGCAGCCTCAGGGTGGCTTTGTTATCTGGGTCGAATTGCCTAACGGAATTGATAGCACATTGCTTTTTGAGGATGCTGTGAATTCTGGCATTGCCTTTGTTCCCGGCGATCTTTTCTCCGCGAATGGCCATTACCGAAATTGTTTGCGCTTGAACTGTGGCAACCCGTGGTCGCCTCGTTTTGAGGAAGCTGTTAAACATTTGGGGGTACTTGCAGCTAACCAATTAACATTATTCTCTGATATCACTGACCAGCAAATAGTTGATCTCGGCGCAAAGTGACAGTCCATTTCTCGGCGATTCTGTTGAAAAACTCCTTCTAAATTTGATGTTGTGAATGGTATAATTTCGCATACTTAAATAGCTGGGAGCCTTGATATGATTGGGTTTCAGACGGATAAGCAAAAGCGTTTGTTCTACTCCTTCGATCTTGAAGACCACGTTCCACAGAATCACCTCCTTCGCGGTATCAATCAGCATCTCGACTTAACCAATCTTCGCCAGCATCTCGCTGAATACTACAGCCACACCGGACGACCCTCCATCGATCCGGAGTTGATGATCCGCATGCTGATCATCGGTTATAGCTTCGGCATACGCTCCGAGCGCAGGCTGTGTGAGGAAGTACATTTGAATTTGGCCTATCGCTGGTTCTGTCGGCTTGGCCTGGAAGATGCCGTGCCGGATCATTCGACCTTCTCCAAGAATCGGCACGGACGGTTTCGCGAGAGCGGCGCATTCCGTTGGGTATTTGACGAGGTGGTTCGCCGCTGCATGGCAGCCGGTCTGGTCAAAGGCGAAGGATTCGCGGTGGATGCCAGCCTGATTGAGGCCAACGCAAGCCACCAGCACAGTGTTCAACTTGGAGAACACTGTGACTGGACTAATCCCGAGATCGACACGCGCCCTGTGCGTGAGTATCTTGCCGCCCTGGATCAAGAATCAATGACAGCGGCAACGCCGCGCAAAATATCGCTAAGTGATCCGCATTCGCGTTGGACTGCCGCAACCGGAGGAATAGCCTACTTCGCCTACTCGACCAACTATCTGATCGATACTGCCCACGGGGTAATCCTTGATGTGGAAGCCACGCCAGCACGTCGCACTGAAGAGGTCGAGTCAACCAAGCTGATGGTCGATCGTGTCGAGGAACGTTTCGACATTAAACCGGAACGTCTCATCGCAGATACGGCATATGGCTCAGCACCGATGTTGGGCTGGATGGTCGAGGAGAAAGCCATCGAGCCGCATATTCCGGTATGGGACAAGACGGAACGCAAGGACGGGACTTTTGAGCGAGACGATTTCAAATGGAACGAAGAGGCTGACGAATATCGCTGTCCCGCCGGCAACGCACTGCGTAGTGAATGGCGCCCGTTCAAGAACCCGCGTAAGCATGTCACCAACGCTGACACGATCATCTATCGTTCAAGTCAGCGTGATTGCGCTACCTGCCCGATGAAAGCCCAGTGCTGCCCGAATACAGCGGTTCGCAAGATAGCCCGCAGCCTCCATGAGAAGGCTCGTGATGTTGCCCGGCAAATTGCCACGACACCGGAGTATCAAAGATCACGCTGTGAACGCAAGAAGGTCGAGATGCTCTTTGCTCATCTCAAGTCCATTCTTAAACTGGATCGGCTGCGACTACGCGGACTGAGTGGCGCCGCTGACGAATTCACACTCGCCGCTACCGCTCAGAATTTGCGCCGTATGGCCAAGTTGCTTGCACACGGACCACCAATCGACAGGATAGGTGCGCCCGCTTGAGGCAAAAACCATCCGATCAACCAACAAGCTGGGTATCAGAACCCAGTTGAAGCACCCGAAAGGGTGATAACGTCATCACCTCACGAAATTCCAGAGCACCACGACGGTTTTAACAACGAGTTTTTCAACAGAATCCGGCCTTAGCCGACATTAACAGGTAAAGTCGGAAGGTCTGTTATGCGCGAGTTACCCGACGTTATGAGTACTACCACTTACATCTACAGCGTTCACTTAGCTGCTTGGTATCACATGAAAGCAGATATTTGGAAAACTATATGCGTTTCAAATATAAAGTCCTCAGATTGGCCTACTTATATATAGCAAGCATTGCATTAAGTTCTTTGGAGACATGATCAACCAGGGAGGGTGGTGCAATTACTTTGACTCCAGCTCCATATCTCATGATGTCCATCAATAGCTCAGTGTCCTTGCTGTATGGAATTTTAAGCTCATAGCAGCCATCATCCAAATATCGTCCTTTTTGTTTGGGATGCCAACTTTCATTAGACACCCATCGGGAAATTTCCGGAGTGAAATGTAGCGTGGCCCATTGAGTAGCTTTCCCAGAAAATATGCCGTAGCCAGATCCCAATATTTTATTCAGCTTCTTCTCGCTTATATCCTTTGCTTTGGCAACTAATAATTCAACGCGACGAATAGAATCAATCGAGAAACTGCGAAGGTCATTTCGCAGATGACACCAGCCATCTAGATACCAGTTACCTCGGTAGTTTATTAGACGTTGTGGAGAAATTTCTCTTTGTGAGGTCTGATTTGTTCCGCGAGCGTAATATTCAATGTGCAATCTTCTTCGATTCAGTAGGGCTGAACCAACTGCTTCAAAATGATCCAATCGAACGCGTCGAACATTCATCATTTCGATCCGTACACGTTTTTGAATTTCTTCAATAGAATTGTCGGCAGTACCCAGTAAGGCTGTTAGGCGTGAGAGAAGAGGTTTGATATGCCCTCCGAGTAGGCCGCCAGTATCAAGATTTGACAGCAGATGGTGCGTAGTCAACAGAGCATGGATTTCCTCTGCCGAAAACCACAGTCCGGGAAGTTCAAATTTGGAAGCCTGATCTTGTTTTTCATATCGATATCCCCCTAGTTCTTTATCGAAAATAATTGGTGCCTGCATTCTGTCCCGCATAATAGACAGATCACGCTTAAGCGTGGCGAGAGAAACCTCCATCCTTTCCAACAGCTGCGGGATTGTCACAAAACGGCGCTCAGCCAGCATCTGATCGATTATGTATATTCGTTCATTCATTCCCATGATTTTCTCCTGAGTCAAGCTCATTCGGTGAGCTTGGAGTGTGGCAGACTTCGATATATGGCTCAAGTAGCCTTATTGGAAAGGAGAATCGAATGGCATTCAATGAAGCAGAACTCAATCAAATTTATGATCGGACGACTGGCCGTTGCCACATTTGCCATAAGAAATTGGCATTTAAAAACTATGGGGCGGTTGGTGTGCGTGCTGCTTGGGAGGTAGAGCACTCCATTCCACAGGCTAAAGGCGGTACTGATCATTTGTATAACTTATATCCAGCTTGCATCAGTTGTAATCGTTCCAAGGGGCCTTCAAGCACTATCTCAGCCCGATCAAAGCACGGTAAGTCACGTGCCCCGCTTTCAGGAGATAAGAGAAAAAAGGCAAGAGCTGGAAATACTTTTGCCGGAGGAGCACTCGGTGCGATGGTTGGCTCTGTAGGCGGACCTGTTGGCGCATTTATCGGGGCTTGTCTTGGTGCGAGCCTTGGGCATAGCCATGATCCAGATAAATGAAATGGTGATTTCAGCTAACTACGTAGATTTGTTCATTGGCAATACGATACGGCCACCTTTGGTCACGTATAATTCAATTGTCAGTTGTTTATTTAATTGTTAGGAGATTTTCACATGAACCATCCAAAGAAATATGAGTTGTTTGTAGACGGCGATAAATATGAATGGGAAAAGAGCACAATTTCAGGTGCTGAGCTGCGTGTATTAGCCGGCATTCCTGATAGCGCTGAAATATTTTTGAAGGTACCCGGAAAACCGGACGCTGTGGTAACAAATGACACCGTTGTAGACCTTGAAAAGCATCATGGCCCGGCTAAGTTCTCTACTCAATCGCCAGGTTCACAGGCCGGTTAGTAGCTATGCAGCTGTTGTTTGATGATGACTACGAAAACCTCAGGGAGCGCGGTATCACCTACGAAGAGAGTGAACAGCAGCGTTTTCTTATTTTTACGCATTTCACACTGCCCGAGGGTCTGTACACAGTAGCCACATGTGACGTCTTGGTTGTCATACCTCCAAACTACAATCAGGATGGAAATGACATGTTTTGGACGTTTCCGCAGCTTTGTCGTGCGGATGGGAAGCCGATACCAAATGTTATGGACCCCGCTGGTAGCGATAACCGTAATTTAAATGGCAAAGTATATTGCAGGTGGTCTCGCCACTGGCAGTCAGGTTCAGGGGTATGGCGTCCCGGCAGGGATGACATCATTTCAATTTATCGCCGGATTGACTGGGCATTGCAGAAACCTGACTGTCAATGAACAAACCTCGAATCACATTGCTAGCTTCACAAGAAAACGAGTTGATTAAACACCTCCAATCGCATCCTCATGACCATGAAATGGCGGCGGTCGTTCTATTTCGACGGTTATCTTACCTGATACCTGGATTGGCAGAATCCGATCGTTACATCGCTGTTAGAGTGATTCCTTTTGAAAAAGGTTGGGCAACTAATAGTTCAGATTCGCATATCAGCTTTGATTTGAAATATCTTCGCGATCTGTTTCGACAGTGCGAAGAGGAATCGCTTGTATTTGGTTTTGTACACAATCACCCCGGCGGTTACCCAGATTTTTCGCACGTCGACGATGACAACGAGCGCACGCTATTACGTGCGCTCACGAATCGCAACGGGAAAGACATACACTTTGTGGCGATGTTGTGGACCAACAATTTATGGAAAGCAAGAATCCGATACGGTCACCAGCCTGAGACGGTGCAGTCGGTCAGGCATATCCTTGTGCATGGTCGTCCGCTCAAGTTGTATGAGTATGAGAGAACAGAATTTGCGGATGAGGACATTAGTGCCCGTCATGCCGCTGCATTTGGCCAGCCTTTTGTAGACAAGCTTAAATCATTGCGAGTAGGTGTTGTTGGTGCCGGCGGAACCGGAAGTCCAACCGCGCTGTTGCTTGCGCGTGCCGGTGTTGGTGAGCTGGTGGTGATCGATAACGATAAATTGGAAAGAAGCAATTTAAACCGAGTCAGAGGGGCCGGGCTTGACGATGTCGGAAAGAACAAGGCGCAGATACTTAAAGATTTTATTGCTCATTTGAAACTGCCCACAAACGTGGCAGCCCTCGAATCTTTGATTGATCAAGATCCAGCCGCTCTTGATGCGCTTGCAAGTTGTGACGTCATGTTTGGTTGCACCGACGACCAGATTGGTCGCGAGGTACTGAATACAGCCTTGTATATTTATGCCCAACCATATATCGACATGGGACTTGGTGGCCAGATTGCGGAAGACGCGGAAGGGCACCCATATTTAAGGTATCACCATGGAAGGATAAGTACGATTCTTCCAGAAAGCGGTGAGTGCTTGTTTTGCCAGGGGGTCATCAAGGATGTATGGATTCGGCATCAATACGCGTTGCGGCAGAATCCTAACCTCGCCGCAGAGGAAGCACGTGAACGGTATTTGGTTGGAGGTGGCGAACAAGCTCCCGGCGTTGGCCCTTTCACCAGCGCGATTGCGGATTACGGAGTTGCAACTCTGTTTGACCTAATTAAACCATTCCGAAAGCTTCCGGGTGAATTACGTAGTGATTTATTTACCGTGGATTTTGTAAAAATGGAATTTCAGAGCCGCGCCGAAAGAAACGATACAGCCTGTGTTTATTGCCAGCAAAAAGCGTATTTGGTTGTTCATGAGAAATATCGCCTGAACCGTCCAATTCTGGGAAAGCCAAATGTCGCTCTTTGACAAGCTGCTAGATTGGCTGAAGCTTTTTGATCACGATAAGAAGTCGCGTGATTGGTTTGAACGACAGCCGTTACCGCCAGTAACCTTTACTGGAATCCGTACTGTAGATAAGCCACCACGTAATGAAGAAGTAGAAGAAAGTACTTTATATTTTGTAGCAGCAGCAAATAAGCCGAAGTGGGTTCTCTTTCGTTGTCCTTGCGGTTGCAATAGCGTCATTACACTGTCTCTGCAGCAGGTACATAGGCCGCGCTGGACGTTAAGAGAGAGCCAGAATAATCGGCCTATTCTGTATCCTTCCGTGTGGAGGGATGTCGGTTGTATGAGCCATTTCTGGATAATGGATGGGCGTGTTTACTGGTGCGGTAATACAGGAACGCCGCCATACTCAAATTGGAACAATTACTGAGAGTTTGAACGCAATCAACCGAAGGGGGGCGAATATGTCTACTGAGAGAATTAGTGAAAGGCCGGAATTGGTGATCGCCCTAGTTGGGCCTGTCGGGGTACCTCTCGGCGAGTTGTCAGATACTCTCAAAGACTACCTCAAATCTGGTTTTCATTATGATGTTTCGATAATCAAGCTTTCAGAGTTGCTGGAAAAAAATTTCTTGGATTTAGAACCGCAACCACAAAGTGATATTCCGGCGGCATACACAAGAATTACTCACCTCCAGAAGGGTGGTAATGACTTCCGCAAAAAATTAGATGACGGTGCCGCGCTTGCAATTGCTGGTATAGCAGCAATTCGGGAAGAGCGAAGAAAGATTACTCATAATCCAGATATGCCAGCATCATCTCACGCGTATATTCTCCATCAACTGAAACATCCACGCGAAGTCGAACTGTTACGAAGGGTATATGGGCCGTCATTTATCATGATCGCAGGCCATAGGATTCGGTCACTTCGGCAGGAAAAACTGGCTAAGGATATTGCAAGGTCAACATCCAACCCTAGCCAGACAAACAAATGGAACGAGAAAGCAGACGATATCATTGAAAAAGATGCGAAAGATGATGATGAGCTTGGACAAAACACCAGAGATACATATCCTCTGGCAGATTATTTTGCAGATTACAACTTTGGTAACGTGCGTGATGGTCTTGTGCGATTTATTGAACTTTTATTTGGTCACCCATTTCACACACCATATGCAGAAGAACATGCGATGTATCAGGCGAGGGCCGTAGCGCTTAGATCATCTGATGATGGAAGACAGGTCGGAGCAGTAATTGCGAAAATCAGGCCACCTGTTGCCGCATTATCGGCTGACAGCGGCGATCAACCATTGAGAATTAGGGACTTGGATATCGTTGCATCGGGTATGAATGAGGTTCCTCGTGCCGGTGGTACTTCATATATGTACCCAGATTCTCATGACTATAGAGATCAATATCTGGTACATAAATTGGGTGAAGATCGCGCAAAAGAAATAAAGGTTGGCGTACTTCTTGAGTTAATCCGGAAAATAGAAGGGAAAAATTGGTTGAAAGAGACCGGGAGAGATCCAAAAGAGCTTGCTGATGAATTAGTTCGTGATCTGAAAGGAACTCAGTTTATGGATATAGGTGAATTTATGCGTCCAGTACACGCCGAGATGGCGGCATTGATTGACAGTGCTCGCAGAGGTGTGGCTGTGGACGGCCTTTCCATGTATGTAACGTCGTTTCCTTGTCACAACTGCGCAAAACATATCGCGGGTTCAAATATGAAGTGCAACGCCTGACTTGAAGAATACCTGATTGGGTGTCTGGTATCCAAGTCTCTTTCTGGGTCGGTTATTCAATCTCTCCATCGCCGTATCAATCTCCTGTTGTGTAATCGTTGTGAAGTCCCGGTTTTTCGGGAAGTACTGTCGTATCAATCCATTCGTGTTTTCGTTGGTGCCTCGCTCCCATGACGAGTAAGGGTGCGCAAAGTAGAAGTCAGCCTTCAGCTTGTTAGCGATCTCCTCATGCCCGGCAAATTCCTTTCCGTTGTCTGAAGTGATCGTGTGCACCTTTTTCCGGTGAGGCTTCAGTAGCCCGATCATTGCCTGGCTGACTGCAAGTGCGGTCTTGCGTTCAACCTTCCGAATCAGTGTGAAGCCCGTCTTTCGCTCAACGATGCTCACGATTGCTTGCCGGTGATTTTTGCCAATGACGGTATCGGCTTCCCAGTCACCTATCCGACTGCGTGTCTCGACGATGGCGGGGCGTTCATCGATGGAAAGCCTATTGGGTATCGTGCCACGCCGTTCCGCCTTGCCGTAACGCTTCTTTCTTAACTTCTGGCTGCGCAGATTCTTCCACAGCAATCCGCCAGCTCGCTTGTTTGCGTAGACCCGCTGATACACCGTCTCTGGACTGATGGCGGCATGCCCGCTGATCTGCTCCGGACTCCATTGCTCTAACAGCCTGTCTTGTGCGAATTGCCACGTCGCATCGTCTATCGTCCGGGCGTTGATCGACTGCCGTTCCACAGACTTGCTGTGCGCCTGTTTAGGGCGATAGCCGCGTCGTCCACCGTTCCGTGACAACTCTCTGCTGATGGTTGATTCGCTTCGTTCCAACACTTCAGCTATCTCGTATTGTTTGTGTCCTGCCTTCTTAAGGGCGTAAATCTGGTATCGTTCTTCTCGGGTGAGGTGTGTGTAGTTCATTTGTGTAATTTCGACTGGCTGGTCAAAGGACACCGATGCTACCGCATCCCGCCCACCTGACCTGCGTTATTCAAAATTGCACTTCATCCTAGAATCCGCCTATTATTGCAGCGGGAATAAAGCGAGTTATTTATCTAGAGCCGTATCCTAAGAGTCGCGCCACACATCTTCACAAAGAAGAAATTGATGAAGAAGCAAAGAATGTAGCGATAGGTAACAAAGTGGCTTTTCTGCCGTTTAGTGGTATTGCGCCTCGACAATATGAGAAAGTTTTTAGTATGTCGGCCAGGGGCGAAAAGTACGGGTTATCTTTAAAAAACTGGGAAGCCAGTAAATCGAGTCTTTCGCCGCGGTATGTCATGCAGAATGCGTCAGCCTCGTATCTCTTGGCTGAGCGTCAAGAGTTGAAAAGGTTGCCTCAGGAAGTTTATAAATGGGACAAAAAGACGATCTGTCCTGACTAGTATAGTTGACCTTAGGTGTAACATTAGACCACAACAGATATGAGCGACGCAAAACTATTAGCAGTTGTCGAAGTACCTCGCGATGACCGTGTGCGTTGTCAGTCTATTGGCTGCAATCATCCTATTTTTCGACGCATTCATGTCGTGCGTGAAAACACCGCCATCCGCGTCTACGGTTCAGAGTGCTTCAAAAAATTGTTTGACGGGTTTTCAGTGGCATCCTCAACGCCACAGTACACTTCATCTGATGGCCGCCACCTCACAGATGAGGAACGGCAACTTCTTATCGAAAACACTGAACGGCTTATCCAACAGTTTGAAACCGAGTACCAAGCAGAGCTCACCCGCAAAGCAAAGCTTGAAGCTGCCCGCCCAGCCCCTGTGTTAAAGCCTTCTTTGCCTTTGCCACCGCAACAACCTACGTCAGTTGCACGCCCTGTAGCTCGGCATGTATCTGAAGAGCAGGCAAAACAAATTGTGCGAGCAAAATATAATGTTGACCCTGAGCTTCCCGGTTGGCGTGGCCTTGTACTCCAAGAGATGGAGCGCATGGACAATGTTGGATAACCTTGTATTTTAGCGGGGCTGCGCGAATAAATCTTCTCTCAGCTCCAAAATTCCACTTTATATATCTGCTTTGTAGGAATGGAACCAAATGGAGTCGAATTCTTCTTAGTGAATTGAGGCAAGAGGCGAAGGGCCGCTTCGCGATTGTGATCGTTCGCCGAAGTTGAAAGTTGCCACTTAGCGCATTCCTTGCCAATGACCGGTGTACGAAGCATAGCTGACCTAGGTGGGGTAGTACGCCAACGGCGGCTCAGGCCGAAAACCGGAAGGCCGCAGTGCCTCTCTTCGACGTTCCGTTCCTGGCACCCAGCAGACCATGGAACGGGTGATTTTACCCTTGATTGTGCGTCCGCTTTATACGCTTATTGCTGCCAGTCGAAATCGCAGTGATTGAGATTTGTATTGCTGGCCAACTTGATATCCTAAGTGGTGGCGATTGGAATCGGTGCCGGGTTTATATCGGAACAGATGGTGGTTTTGTGATTGGAACGGGTGGCGGGTTTGCTGTGGAATACGCTGTTTTTTATGTGCGCCCAGTATGGGCGCAATCTTGGAGGTGAAAGTCCTCTCGTAAGCTGACCACAGCGAACGAAGTGAACCGAATTGGCCGGATCGGGGTCAGATGAGTCCAAGCGTCATGTCTTGAGTTAAAGGACATGGGCGACCTCAACCGCTCCAACCGCCTGGTGCGGATCCGCATGCCGGGTGGTGTGGGAGGGAAGCGATCATGTTTGATCGCCCCCTGTCCCGATTTTACTGCTTGTTTTTTACCATCGCCCGCACGCCATTGCAGGGCGTGTGTTTCACTCGTTTTATAACGGGATTTTACACAGAATTTGTGGATAGTTTTTAGTCAAGAGCGGGGGCAGTGCGGGGCGCAGTGCACGCCCCAAAATCCAAGTCCCAAAATCCAAGCCCCGCATCATCACTGATGCAGGGCTTGGATTCCCCTTTGCCAACAACCCCTCGGGAACAAGGGGATGGAGATACGTATCGGCCTAGACGGCCTGCTTACGGGCAAGCTCACCCCGGTTTTCGATGCTTCTCCAGGAGAATTGATGTCGGTTCTTGCATCACTGCACGGTAGGGCCGGAACCCTCAGGAGTTGAACGCCGTGCCGTTTCAACATGATTCCATTATTCGGATTAGCGAACGACCGTCAAGGTGTTTTTTGCAGCAACAGAACTTTTTCAAGTCGAGCCTTGAGATCACGCACGATATCCCGATATTGTTTCAGCATCAATGGCGCGGGTCGTGTTTCTGAATTCTTCCATCGAGAAATCGCCTCTGCACTGGCACCGATGAAGTTGGACAATTTCACATCATCGTCGTAGTCCACATTCAAATCGTTGGCCCACTCTGCAATGATTTCAGGCATGTCCATATGCGCATACCGGTCACCTTTAACCCGCCCTCCATTTTTGAGCAATGTTCTGGCATCTTTCATAATACGTTCAGGCACGCCAGTTGTCCGGCCTTGCTCGTAAGAAACTAATCGCGGTATGCTGATTTCTATGCTTTCTGCAAAAACGTGTTGTGACAAACCAAGCGTATTGCGGATGTTTACGAGTTCTTCTTGATCTGGAGATAGATTCGCCGCCTTGTGAGGGCGTTTGGGAGGCATGGGCAGCACGTTATTCGGACGTGCTATTGCTGCGACAAGCTTTACACCGGGGACGGTGGACTTGCCCATTATTTACCCCCAAACTTGCGAACAAGCTCACGAAGTTGCTTCAGCCCCAGCCTGCCGGATTCACCGGGTCTGCCGGGCTTGCCGATCATCGGTGGACGCGTTTTGTTGTTCTTCCAACGAGAAATTGTCGCTGGGCTCACGGTGAGGGCCTTGGACAAGGCAATATCATCTTCGTAGACTATACCCAATTGTTTGGCCCACTTCGTCAAAATTTCATTCATTGGAATATTTTCATATTCTTCAGCATCGGCGCATCCGACCTCTTCAAGCAATCCTCTAGCCGTTCTCATAATATTTTCAGGTACGCCAGAAGTCCTGCCATATTCATAAGAGGCCAGGCAAGGCACGCCAATACCCAACGCTTTAGCAAAAAGGTCTTGTGAGTATGAAAGTTGATGACGGATGTTTACGAGCTCTTCTTGATCGAGAGAGAGCTTCGCTGCCTTGGGAGGGCGTTTGGGAGGCATGGGCAGCGCGTTATTCGGGCGCTGTTGTGCGACAAGCCGCACACCGGGGACGGCAGATATTTTCATTTTTATTGGTTCCTTGTTTGCTTGGCCGCTCAAATTTTTAGTTGAACAAGACACCTTCTTTTGATTATCACATAAACGCAACTGTATTTCATCAAGCATTCTTTGCCTGTATGTATCAGAAAGTGCAGACTCCGAATGTGGATAGGGCACGTTTTCTATAAATTCTTGACCGGACATCGAGTCTGTATCATTGCTTTTCCATCCGTTGAACTTTATGTCCGATACGCATATTTCTTCTTGTGGCGCACGCAAATTGCCAACACCGTGCGCGGAAGAAATACGCTTGGCGCATCCCATCAAAAACGGCTCTATCCCGCCTGCACTGGGCAGTAATGCCGGATCAAAGGTTTCCACCAGTTTGGTGCGTATTAAAATCCACAGTTCAGATGCCAAGTCATCGGGGTCAACTACGAAGCCCTGTTGGCGTCCAACTATTTTAGACAATCTTTTCAGGGTCGGAAATATAAAGACAGCGAACTGATTTTCATCAATTCGCCTGTCCTTGAACGCCAGAAAGGCTTCTTTCGCGTCCAACTTCTACTTTCAGAAAAGAGCGTCTTCTGTGCCCTGCGCGATGGCCAGCCAGTGCTGCCTGACGACATCACGCTGCGCGTCGGTGCAGAGCGCCTCAGCGAACATCCAGCTGGAAACCAGCAGAATATCGGCCACATGTTCCGGGCGGTTGAGTATCGCCTTCTTCGTGACCTCAGTGATCTCGCTGGTGTGTATCTGACCAGCCTCGTGCCCAGCAGCCCCTTCTATTTCAGCCAATCCGATTTCAATACAAACCAGGTGCGACTCACTTAAAAAGTGCGCCAAATTGGACTGCTCTGTTTTCGCATTCATTGAACTACTCCTTTAGTTATCAAACTTGCAATACGCGCGCCCAGATAAATTCCAGACCCGCCCTGCATAAATTTCATACCATCCGGCAGGGTTTTTGTTTTGGCTATCGTCACGGCCTCGAACTCTGCTTGCCAGTCGATCCATGCATAAGCAGAAGCCGCATGAAGATCGTCAGCACTAAACATGGCAAACAGAACGTTCTCGTACTCGCGTTTCTTGAACGGGATAGGGGAGTTGGTGCTACCTGCATATGAAGCAATTTCGCGCAGGGCCGACTCCAGTGTGGGTTGCGAAAAGGGTGGTGGTGGCGGGAAAGGATCGACGTCATTTGAATTATCAGCCTCTACCGGCGCTTGCGCAGCACCCGCCCCGGTCTTGTTAAGTGCCGAATGATCGCCCCATCCATTGCCAATTACGACTGGCTCCCTTGGTGAATCCTTCATTTTGTCTTTGAGGTGAGGGAACAATTCGGTCTTGAAGATGATGGTGTATTGCCAGTCAAGCCCGACGCCCTTACCGCCAGCCCTGAAATCCTGAATGTGGAATAGCGCACGTTTTGTGCTGTAATTCTTGCCATCGTGATCTTGCTTCAGCACCCCTAACGCGGATAGCTTTTCTAGCAGACAATAGGTAAATTGCGATTGTTGGCCGCGCTGATTTTCCGCAATATCGGGTCTGCCAAAACTTTTGGATACAGCCTTGCGTAGTCCCGCATCGTTGATATAAACCCAGTCAGCGTGTTTGATGCCGATACGCATGTTTTTATCGCCACCGTTGATGCGTCCCTCTTCGCAAACGACATCCCCAAATGCCGAGTAAGCCCATTCGATTTCTTCCGACATTTTGTCGCCATTATGTACAGGGCGATCTATAGCCGTCTCACCGGCAGCTTCAACTTGTTCGCCCTGATTTTCTGATGGCGGCATATCGCCTTCTTCGGATGGCATGAGCGTTGCGCGGACAACCGGCAATGCGGCCTCGAATGTTTCCGACAGGCCTTCGTACATCTGGTCGATCTCGTTCTGCTGTAGCCCCTCTGCCTTGCCTGTATCAACGTCAGAACGAATCAGCAGTTCCGCCAACGCCCTTGTCCGGTCATCTGGCCAGAGTGGCAGGCGGGACAAATGGTGATAGTAGGAAACGCTCATCTTGAGTGCGTCACGGTCTTCTTTTGGCAGTTCCCAAAATTCCGGGAGTTTGATGAGCATGGCCCCGCCAACAAGGTCATGGTTTGGCTTTATCTCCTTTACCATGCCACTGGAAAACAGCTTGTAGCACTCGACCTTGCCCAGGTCATGCGCATACGCGCATAGTGCTACAAGCGGGTCATCCGGGTTGAATTTGTATGTTGGCTCGATTAGTGGGAAGAGGATCTTCCCAGCCTTGCCACGATGCCCGATGTATGACCAGTTTTTTGATTTGATGAACATGGTGCGCAACACGTTTTCCGTGTGCCTTTGCAGCGACAAGCCACCGTGCCCACCCGCCACTGGGGAGGCTGGCAATTTTTTGTGGGACTCGTAAATTTCCATGAGTGCCACCATTAAATTGGCATGCAACGGATATTTCTCACGGTAGCGATTGAACCAGTCGCCCATATCATCCGGCAGGTTTGGTACCTTGAGCCTGGTGCGTTTCGCCTGTTCACTGGTCGAAGGCAGATCGCCAAGGCTGCACACAAGCCCGCGCAAACAGGTTGGCTTCATACTGATGGCAATGTGTGCGCGCTTGTGCGCAGAAAATAGCAAATAGAAACCAATGCCCGATATGGCGCCGACCAGACACCACACCGCGCTTTTATAAAGCGCATACGGAAGCCTGGGCCAACCATAGCCATCTGCCAGAATAATCAACACGAGATACCAAAAGGCAAACATGATGAGCAGCGATCTGATTATTGGATTTGTTCCCACAAACGATTACCTGAAAAATTGAGTCACATGATTGAGTCGGACCAGTGAAATCTTGAGCGGACATGGATAGGCAGTGCGTCGGGTTGCCTTCCAGTAAAAAACCAGTAGCCCATTTTTAGTCCGATGATTCCGCGCTCCTCAATCAACTCCGTGGCCAATAAAAAATCACGATTTGAAACGTGCGAGAACATATCTCGCAACAGATCAGCACGAACACCGGGCCGGAACCATATTTCCTTCGCAACATCGAGCGACAGCTCGCCACCAAAGCACAAGATTTCACTGCACAGGCTTTCCGGGATCGAGGCGGCAAGAAAGGGTAGAGGGGAGGGCAAGGGGATGCATGCCTGATACAGCTGGTACTGCAATCTCACCTGAATCAGGTACGGGCGTGCGCCCAGCGCACTACAGCACAAAGAGTACGTCAGGGAGTCCTTGTCCTCCGAGTTGGGGACGAATATCCACTCCAATGCCTTAATGCGCTGCGCATCCGTTGAATTGACGTTGCTGGCGGCGCGGACGGCCTTTTTAATCCGTTTAAAAGCCTCTCGTTCTGGCCCCTCCTCATAATCCGTGGCATCGATAAGAGGGGTTTCAACTGACGGCTGATCGCTCTCGTTTTCAAAATGTATTGAGCCGCCAATTTCGTGATCAACAAAAAAAACCCCCGAATCAGCGAAGTCCCAAGGGCTTAAATTGGCCACTTCAAAATCAGAGTTGCGATAACCAGCGACTTTGCTGGCGTTGTTTGCCAGCCTAGTCGAATGGCTAGTAGTTTCATCAGCCAGCATCATTCCGGTACGCTTGGTGAGGAGGTAGATAGGTACTGATCTGCTCGACGGAACAGGTCTATGCCCTTTACAAAACGTGAGCGGAAGTGGTTCAGTCTGACCGGGCCAATCATCGCTTCGTCTGACATTCCAAGCCTTGGGACGCGTATGTGGTAAACCTTGTTGCCAGCGTAGCTGACAATAGCCTCACCCTTGTCCAATGCAGTCAGGTCGTAAGGAGATACCTTGTACTCCTCGACAGCACGCTCACCAATGCCAGAATTGGCACTCGTTGAACTGCTACCTGCCGGCCCGGCAGAAGCATCAGTTCCAGACTGGCTTTCACCGCCAGAGGCGCTGACGGAGTCTTGCACGCGTATTTCTTTGCCGATGATTTCTGCGGCGATCTCGGCGGATTCCTTTGTGCCTATTTTGAAAAACACCTTTGTCCATGTGTTACCCAGCACCATTTCGCGCAATTCTGGCGATATGGCATCAAGGTTGGCGATCGTCTGTACAGCGGGAATCAGGAATACATTGGCGGAACGGCTTTGCTCAAATATACGATTCCATGCATCGTTCACATAGGATCCTGCCTCATCGCAGAACGCCATGCACGGTGGCCACGGCTTTTCTTCATCCGGCATGGCTTGCAGCCACGAGATCGTGGTGCGCAGATCGCCCATGAAAATCTTCCCGAAATTCGTGGCCGCATTGTCTTTGCCCATCGTGGGGAGCATCACGTAGATGATTTTTTTCTGCTTCACCGCCTCGAAGAGATTTACATCGGGCGAGTAGGTGTTCATCACCTGGCCGAATTTTCCGGTACCAAAAGTAAACAAGCGTCCGCCGATACCGCCGAACGTTTCTTTCAATCGCTTCATGTCGATTGAAGACACACCGTCTTTATTGGGGACACGGTATTGATCCAGGAATAGCGACAGGTTGGTTTTCTCATTCGATGGCGGAACTCTGTTTTCCAGATAGGTCAACGCCTTTTGATTCATGAGTAGTATCCCAAGATCGACAGCGTTGTAAGCCAGACTCGCCTTGTTTAGAGCTGCGACAAGGATCAGCAGCCCTTGGTTGGCGGCTTGTTTGAAGTAGTCGGCTCCAGGGCTGCTATCGGTAGATGGATTCAGCAGCAGAATGCGCGCGGCAACCTCGTCAGCGTCGCCGTAGAGAAATGGGTTGTAAGAGTTGCTCATCTCCGGGTTGCCGGGGTTGATCACCAGCAAATCGTCTTCGCGTCCCGCCCATGTGCACGCGGCATGAATGGCAGCCAGGTTTTTGATATCCATCTTGCCGTCCACGAATACCAATCCTCCACCACTGCTGATGTGCTGCTGCATGATGTACCCGCCAAGTACCGTTTTACCCACGCCTGACTGACCGAGGATGAACATGTGCCGCATCACGTCTTCATACGGGATAACGACCGCCTCGCCCGTGTCGATGCAATATCCAAGCATGAGTCCAGCATCCTTTTCCCGGTCGATTTGCCCGGAAAGTCGGCGCGCAACGCGCGCGGCACACTCTACGATCGCGCTTCCAGGCACGGCACTTGATCGCAGGCTCAGCTCGGATTTGAAGAACGAGGGAGCGAAAATTGAATTTGCAACACGCTTGGCCAAAAGTCCTCCGGCCACTGCCGAGATGCCCATCCCTAACATCCCCTGAAGTATGAAAACCATCTGGTCAACATCGCTTTGCGACAAGCTTGAAGCTTTGGCGCAGAGCAAGTTTTTCACTCCAGCAGCATCGGCGCACAAGCGCTTGGCCTGCATGACCTCCCAATCCATAAAATCCGCAACCAACAGTTTTTTTAGCCACACGGAGAAGAACGGATTGGTTGCAAGTCCACCAGAAAGAAGCGCGACACCAGTCACGGTGTCGCGCGTTCCGCCAAATCTCAGTCTTTTAATGGCCTTGTGCGAAAGCATATTTATCCGTTATATTTGTTTATTATACTGTTGCATATAGTTATAATAGATGAAAACCAGCCAAGCATCAATCTTGAAAATCATGATGGCACCAACCCACCTTGTTTTTGGAGTAACAACGGCCTTCGGTCTATCCCATTTAGGCTTGCTGGAAGCCTCTGTTCCGGTATTCGCTGCGGCCAGCCTCGGATCGCTGTTACCGGATATTGATCATCCGGGCAGTGTTGTAGGCAGGCGGTTGTGGTTGGTTTCCATGCCTGTTTCCATGATTTTCGGGCATCGCGGCATTACACATTCGCTGATCGCCGTGGTGGCGATGTCAGCGGCAATTGCATGGCAGATCGGCGCTCAGTCATGGATCGTTGCGCTGGCCATAGGCTATCTGACCCACCTTATTGGTGATTGGCTAACCCCATCTGGCGTTCCATTTCTTTGGCCGAATCGACGGAAGTTTTCTTCGCCAATCGGATTTAAAACCAATTCGATGGCTGAAATGGTCTGCCTTGTGGCGATGATTGCGGCTGATGCGTATGGACTACGGAGCTAATGCAGGCATGAAATTCGATTGCACTATCTACGACATGGCTGAAGGCACGCTGCATGTCACCGTCGAGGCGGCGGATGAGAATGATGCGTATGAGGTGGCTGGCATAGCGGCTTCCGAGCGTGGATGTGCCAACGTCATGGAGGTTGTCGTTGGCGTTTTTGAGTAACCGGGAAGGAAGGAATTCAAATGAGTGAAAGCAAGATGCAGGACGAGTTTAACGTCGCTGCCCAGTGCCGTTGTGTTCGACCTTGACGATGACATGCTGCAAGCACGCCATGAACCCGGCCTGATTGGCAACTAGCCGAAGGCGCTGGGTAACCAGGTCTCCTCAAAGAGCAGCAAAGCGGTTGTAAAATACATATAAGTGCAATAGTATCGTACAAAGATAATAGTATTGCCGGAATAATTTTTAATCACTCAAAGGAAATTTCATGAACAAGAGGCTGTTTATTTTGGTCGCTATTGCGGCATTCTCTGTATCTATTGGCCACGCTGAAACTCAGACTGTCACCCACTCCAAGACAAAGAGCGCTGTTGCTAAACAGCCGACAGAAGAAAGCGTGCTTGCCGTCTTCAAAAAGAAGTATCCATCCACCATGATCAGCGCTGTCCATAAATCTGAAATTCCTGGGTTGTTCGAAATTTCGATGGGCAACAATGTTGGTTACACCGACGGGAACGTCCAGTACCTGATCTTTGGTCATATCTTCGACATGGCCACTCAAACTGATTTGACGCAAGCTCGCATGGACGAGGCGAACAAAATCAATTTTGCCGCGTTGCCTTTTGAAAAGGCCATCAAGGTTGTAAAGGGTAATGGTGCTCGCGTGTTTGCAGTCTTTACCGATCCAGATTGCCCGTATTGCAAGCGTCTTGAGTCTTCGTTGAACGAAGTCGACAACTACACAATGTATGTCTTCATGTTCCCGATAGCTCAGCTCCATCCAGAATCCGAAGCCCACGCTGACGCTATTTGGTGTTCCAAAGATCAGGTCGCTGCATGGCATGCCTTCATGGCTAATGGGACGCTGCCGGTTATTGACGTGAAGGCCGTAAAGATTGCCTGCGTAACACCAACGCAAGATTTGGTTGGCCTAGGTCAAAACTTGGGCGTTCAAGGTACCCCCACGATGTTCCGCCAGGATGGATCTCGCATGCCCGGTGCACTGCAAGGTGCGCAACTGACTAATTGGTTGGATGGTAAGAAAATCCAGATGGGGCATTAATGCGTGCCTTGGTTTTACTGCTGGCACTCACGTGTGCTGCGCCAGCGATGGCGCAGCACCTTGGCGTTCATGGATCTCTCTGGGAGATTCAGGAGGAGGATGCGGTCGTTTACATCAAGCGCCGCGTTGGTGAGCTCCAGAAAGACGGAACAGTTGATCGCATGCGCACCGAAAATACGACGAAGATCAAGAATGCAATACTGCACCCAGCTAGGGTGCCCGGATATACGGCGGCGATCACCAGCCAGACACGTTATTTTGATCCAACCATCACCCTGGACAAGTCCGTTACGGATTCGCGTGGACGTATTCTTTATCCGGTCGGCACTCGCGTCAACCCTCTCATGTATGGCGGTCTCTCCAAGCGTCTGATTTTTATCGACGCTCGCGATAAAGAGCAGGTTGAGTTTGCCCTGGTTGAAGCCAAAAAGCACCCACGCGACTCAATTATTTTGATTGGGGGCGATTGGGTAGCGTTTTCAAAGCGGCTTGGGTCGCAGGCTTATTACGACCAGGCTGGCGCAATGACCAAGCGTTTTGAGCTGACCAAGGTGCCATCCATCGTTTCACAGGAAGGCCTGAAACTAAAAATCGAAGAAGTGGCAATGGGAGTGAAGTGATGAAAAAATCAATCCTTGTTTTCTGTTTGGTGTTTGCATCCACGTTTGCAGATGCAGCGCAGGTTTGCAATGGACAATTCATGAATCCAATCTCGGATGTGTGCTGGGATTGCGCATTCCCAATCAAGTTGTTTGGTCAAAAATTAACAAGCGGAACCGGTGATGATTATGATTCAACCAATCCAACCGGGGTCGATAAATATATTTGCACCTGCAATTTGGCGATGGGTCTTCAGCGCACAGGGTTCCCTGTTTCATTTTGGGAATTTACGCGGGAAGTTGATGTAACAAGAACGCCGTATTGCCTGGTCGGACTTGGCCAACAAATGAATGTTGGCATTAATGCCGATATGGATGGTGGAAAGTCAAGGGTGACTGGTGAAGATACAACTTCTGTTTTTCGTCATGTTCATTGGTACGTCAACCCATTACTTGGATTGATGGGGGCCGTGCTTGATGCGAAATGCCTTGAACCAAAAGGATTTGATCTGGCATATATATCAGAGCTGGATAAATCATGGATCGATGAAGAAACCGCACGCATATTGACCCCCGACGCCTACTTATTCAACAACATTGTTGCCCAGCTTGCTTGCGGCGCTGATTGTGTTGCCGCATCTGCAGGATTAATGGATATCTCGAATGCAATGTTTTGGTGCGCCGGCTGTAATGGGGCGCTATACCCACTAGACGGCTGGACGGCAGCTTCCTACTCGGGGGTTCAAATGTCATCACTACTTGTTCATCGCATGACCGCTAAACAGCATCGTATGTTCACTCAGACATCTGCAGCCGGTACGGCTGCAATGTGCGGCGCTGGCCAGCTTGAGGTGACGATGGATAAGCGGGAATACAAGTACACCATGTTGTTCCCTGTGCCGCAAGCTGAAATGAAAGATAACGGAATCGGAGCGGGCGGCGCTCTGCTTGCGTGTTGCCAGCCTTTTGGTCGCACAACACTGCTATGGGGAAGCGGTCGTGAGTTACCGTTCAAGGGCGAAGATTTTGCTTACGGAATTTTCAGAAAGAGAGATTGCTGCCAATGAACAAGCTCTGCTTTCTGGTTTTAATGATTATTTGTGGTGGTGCTCAAGCAGATCAAACCTCTGATGATGAAAGGATCCGCCAGGGGCGTGAGCTTGTGCAAAAGTTATCCGCAAAGGTTGATCAAGCTTCAGGACAGTCCGGTTCTGTTCCATCTTTAAATGTGGATGCCGGCAGCCCGTTGTTAAGGCAGCAGCCACACCTTCAGGATGCGCAAAAAGACTTCATGGATCTCGTGACCGGGAAGAAGAAACTGTCGCAAGTGGCAGCCCAAAAATATGATCTGCTGATTTTTGTTTCCTTTTCGATGCCAGAAGAAACGCTGAAACAATACTCGCAGCAGGCGACCGAGTACGGCGCGGTACTTGTGCTGAGGGGCATGTACCAAAACTCGGTTCAGCAAACCAAACTGCAAGCGCTTGGAGTCAATCAAGCTGGGGCAGAGTGGGATATTGCTCCTGCGACGTTCAGGAAGTTCAAGATCGATCGCGTACCGGCCATCGTGCTCGCTGACGCCTCGACTGAGAGCGTGCTGGAGAACGGATGTGCGAAAGAGGGCGATTACCTGCAAATAGACGGTGAGGTATCTCTTCACCAAGCGCTGACGATAATGAGGCAATACGGCACCGGTAAGCTCGTTAAAGGTGCCGAAACATTCCTTGAAATAGAAAACCGTTAGTCGGAGATTCATCATGAAGAAGGTTTCACTTCTCGCGGCTATTCTATTGCTGCCAGTTCTCGCAGTCGCTGATCCCACCTATGATTCCGGCATCGCTTTCACTAACTCCCCGGACGGTAATCAGCCGGCCACAGGTGGAAAGCCTGCGGGGCAAAATGCCTCCAATTTGCAAAGCATGATCCAGCTATTTCTCAATAACAAGGATTTACAGAAGCAAACTGGAGCAAGTACGAAGCCTGGCATGGACGCGGCAAGTCAAAGCGCCCAAGACATTAATGTCTTGAAGACATTCATGCAGCAAAGCAATGACCCGAACGCAACCGCATTGCAAAGTTTAAATCAGACCGGCGGGCGCGGTGATCAGAAGATCAAGTATTGCCTGGACTACACCAACCCGGCCATAACCCCAACGCCTGATCCGGTCAAATATGCGGAATGCCAGGGAGTTAATGAGCTGAATAAAACTCCAGTACATGACTATAAGGCTCGCACTGGATTCTCCCCAAATGATGCAATTTTTTCTGCCGGATCTCAGGTTGGGCAAGCAAAGAAGGGAATAGCCGACACCCCGCAAAGTGGGTTGATGGCTTTGGCCGGGGTGGGGGGTACGCCCGGAGCGAGTGGCCAATCATGCGTAACCGTGAACAAAATTTCTCCGGCACAAACAACACAAGGCCAATGTTCGCGCGCAGCAATTCCAGATTCCACTCCTTGTAACGTAAAGATAACGCCAAAAGTTATTCTTGAAAAATTCTGCTCCGTACCAAATAACCCAGCACTCCCGGTTGAGAGTTTTGTTTCTGCTGCCAGTGGCGGGGGAGAGCCATTTTCTGCGACATATCGTCTTGGCCCAGTTCAAGTCGAATACACCTGTGGTACCCCGAGCCTGATTGATGGCTCTATTACGACAATCATTGCCAGAATTTCCGTTCCTGCGGGTGTTTTTGGCAGTGGGCCCGGTAACAACGGATGGGGCCGTATGTTGTCGATTGAATTTTCGCCTGGGGTAACCCCACCTCCACCTCAAGGCTGGAAGACCGGCCCGTTATGGTCTTACGCGTGGCAGTCATGTGTCGCATTCGGTATGGGTTGCAATGTCAATCAAGTTGATTACAACTACGGAATTTCTTACGACGGCCCATCAGACACTGTAAATGTTGAAGCTCTTGGTTCGGGCGACGGAGTGGTTGGCCCTAATAGCTTTTCTTCTTGCGCGCCAGGAACAAATTTTATTCCTGCGTCTAATCCTTACGACGTTACTACGTGCAGTACCGACTGGAATGGTAATTCGGTCTGTTCTACCGCAACTTTTTACGCGACAAAATCTCGATGCGAGACGCCGTCCATGTCGTCAGCCATTACGACCCCGCCAGTCGTATTAATGGCGGCGGGAACCTATTACGTAGACTACAACCTTGTTGTTACCACAACATGCCCTACTGGTTACGTTTATTATCCTGGCGCAAGTGGACCTTACACAACGCTTGCATGGGGGGGAACTTCATCCATAACTTGTTTTAACGTTACGAATGGACTTTGCCCTAATATTTCAGGTAATTCATACGTCGCTGTCACCCCACCGTTTAATCCGGTTGGTGCGGCAAACCCCCCGGTATTTCCCAGCACTTATTGCACTTTGCAAAGTGCGATTAATGATTTGCATAAATACGCTCCAGCGCCACATTATGTCGGGGGAGCCGGGGTCCGTGAAAGGCTTATTCAGACTACGGTCGATACTTGCGCCCCGTTGCAAGCGCAAGCTGTAGCAGGGCCTGTAGCGCCGGGCGGCAGCTATTTGCCAGCGACTGCGGTGCAAGACACTTGCCCTGCAAATTGGAACCTGACAATCGCGTCAGCTTCATTCCCTGCTGTATGTCAATTCCAGCCTGCTGCTGTGGCCGCTATTGCTACGGTGACGTACAGTTGCCCAAATGGCGGAACGCTTGATCCAGCAACAAAGCAATGCGAGCTTCAGGCTCCATCTTACGCCGCCATTGCATCCCCGTTGTATACGTGCCCGGTTGGTGACACTCTGCAAGGGGCAGCTTGCCCTAACGGCGGGGTGATGAACGGGCAGTCATGCCTGTACCCTGCATACAAGGCTGTTGTAGCTAGTCAATCTTGCCTATCTGGATTGACTTTGGTCGGCAATCTTTGCTACACCGACCCACTGTTAGCGCAGACGATCACGGCCGCAAATGGAACGACTGTTCTAAATAGCATAAAAGTCTATTCGTGCAACGGGACAGATGTCTTGAACGGATCAATGTGTACGCCAGCTCCGCAAACCGTGATGTGCGATTACCAGCCTCCTTCAGTGAGTTCTAACCCGCTCAACCACTACTCATGCCCGACTACGAATAAAACGGGCAGTTACCTGATCAATTACACGATTGCGGACAATACAGTTCAGCTGCAGTCATGCATCCCTTTCCCTGTCACGAAAGGGGCGTCATTACAGAGCCGTTGGTGCAATGCGCCTTATGGATATAACGCGACTACGGACAATTGTGAATATCAGATGCCTGACTATGCGGCAAGCTTCAATACGGATTGCTCGGCGAATCCTGGGTATACCTATAACGGGGCAGGGACTTGTTACCTGGTGCCGCCAACCTATCCTGCATTTTAAGAGGCCGACATGAAAAAAATGCTGTCCATTTTATTTTTATTGGCGAGCGGCCTATTCATTACAGACGCAAGCGCCGTTATTTATTCTTGCCCGTGGGGAAGCTCGCTTTCTGGAACTACATGCACTTATTGGACCACTAGTTCAAGCTGCTCGGTTGGGTTTCCGATGCCTGCAAAGAGTTCCACAGCTATTACCGGGGTGTGGCAACAAGCTACCTCTGGCGCAACGTCAACTCCCTGCGTTTCTAGTGGATGGGTCTGTCCTGGCGGATATCCTTTTATGAATTCCGCATTTACTCTTTGCTATCCCTCGGGTTCAAATTATTGCCCATCAAATTCTGTATGGGGTTCTGGTGGTACTTACGGCACTTGCTATCCTAAAACAGGGGCGGCTGCTACCTGTCCTTCTGGATACACTATCAGCTCTGATGGCTCGACTTGCACAGGCTCTTCTTTTGCCGCGACAGTTACCTATCAGTGCCATCCTGGCGACACTCTTCTTTCAAATAATACCTGCCAGCCGCCGACACTATACGCAACTCCAACCACGCATTATTACTGCCTCGACAAGGACGGTAACGGGGTAACCGATCCGTTTGTTGCTGCAACTACTTGCCGCCCCAATTTACTTGCGTACAAGGGTGAAATTATCTTCGGTTGCCCGATCATTGCAGGCGACCCCGATCCAATCGTCGCAGGTTCGGTTGCATGGTCTTTAAATGGTTCGCTGCAAGCCGTTACCGGTTACACGGTTACAGGCCCTTTGGGTGCCCCTATAGCGTCCAGCATGAAGTGGATTGGTGGCACAACCTGTTCATATCAGCCGCCGACTGTCGATGGAATTTTAAGTTTCTTGACCCACTTCTGCACCGATCCGACGTTCACGCTGGATTCGACTGGCCTATTCTGCATTCCACCAAAGCAGCCGGTTGCAACGATCTCGACCAGCGTCTTTGCGTGCACCGGAACGGATGTGTTGAGTGGGTCAACCTGCACGCCTACCCTGCAGATATTCCCTTCAACCCAACAGCTTGATTACGCTTGCGACCCCACGCTTCCGCTTGGGACGGTACTTAACGCAATAACGCACTTGTGCGTTCCTCCAGCACAAACCCAGCTGCCGACACTGGTGTCGACACTTGTCTGCGGTCCGAGCGCAAAGCTCAACACGACAACAAATATGTGCGATTACGTTTCAATTCCAGCCATGAACATTGGTGGCCAGTACAGCTGCCCACCACTCTACCTGGTCGGCATTGGTGCGAACACGGGTTGGTGTATCCCAACGATGCAATGGGCATATTCGGCGACATGGAATTTGACTAAATATGATTGCCCGAATGGTGGAACACTTGGCCTTGCAGCAAGTGGACAGCCAAACGGTTTGTGCTACATGC
>Ga0307377_10000621_pt1 | contig 46582 bp, 46 predicted proteins | sample TR3MG_FD_202535 | JGI IMG/M metagenome (GOLD analysis project Ga0307377, IMG submission 202535) | Soil microbial communities from Risofladan, Vaasa, Finland - TR-3 | ecosystem: Environmental > Terrestrial > Soil > Coastal area > Acid sulfate soil | place: Finland: Risofladan, Vaasa | collected...
CATGTAGTAACCGTCGCCGTCGCGCTTCGGGCCCTTCTGCACGCGGATGTCCATCAATGTCAGCTCTTTGCCGTCCGGCTTGAACCAGAAATCGATGGCGTATTGCTTCTTCGGCTCGTCCTTGTCGTTGAAGATGACATTGGCGAACCAGCCCCAACCCTTCATGCCGCGCACGACCTTGATCTTGTCGAAGGTCAGATTGAGGTCGGCATTGAGCTTGGGGTCGCGGAACACGAAGACACCGTCCTTGCTCCGCGCATCGACCACTTTCTTGGTCGCGGCATTCACATCCGCCTCGGTAAAGTCCGCCTCGGTGGTGGCGATCGCCGGCGTTGCCACGCCTAGCAGCACCACGGGCGCGGCGGCGCCAAAGCACAAAGCTAGGGCGATCGCCGTGGCTTGCGCCGTCGAGAGCCAATGGTCTCCGGAGCGAACGGTCATTGGCTGGTGGTCCCCTTGTCGGACGGCGCCGGCGCGCTCGAGGCGGCCTTCGCCGATCCAAGCACCCGGACCGCCTGGGCGGCCTCCATATTGTGGTTCAACTCGGCCACGTCGGCGGCGGTCTTGCCGTCGTTATTGGTGGCATTGATGTCAGCACCAGACTCGATCAACAACCCAATCATGGGGGGATTATTGTGGGTCGCGGCGATCATCAGGGCCGTCATGCCGGTCTTCGACTTCGAGTTCACGTCGGCGCCGCGCTCCAACAGGCCCTTGGCGATGTCGATCGGGCGGGTGCTTGACGGCAGGAAGATCGCGCCCTCGGCCGGGGCTTTCTGCGCCGCGGCGATCATCAGCGGCGTCAAATCGTCCGCGCCGGTCGATGACTTCACATCGGCGCCGGCCTCCATCAGGGTCTTGGCTACCTCATATTTGTTCTCGCCAATGGCAAGCGCCAGTGGCGGGTAGCCTTCGGAGCCGGCCTTCTCGACATCGGCGCCATTCTCGAGCAGCACCTTGATCGTCGGCACATGATCGCGCAACACCGCGGCGACCAGCGGCGTGGTGCCATCCTTGTTGGTCAAATTGACGTCGGCCCCAAGCTCGATGAGCAGCTCGACCGTGTCCTCGTGCCGCTGACGCGCCGCGCTCGTAAGGGGCGTGGCACCTTGATTGTCCACCTTGTTCACGTCGGCGCCCTTGCCGACCAGGAACTTGACGCGGCCGGTATCGTTGCCGATGACGGCGTTGCTCAGCTCCTGCGTTATGTCGGCGCCATCAGCGAGCCAGCCCTCGACCTTCTCCTGGGTGACGACTTGATCGGGCGAGGCCAAGTCCGGGCGCGCCTTGAACTCCTGATCGGCGAGCGCGATGTAGCTGCCATGAGCCGGAAGGTCGCCGGGCGCCACGCATTTGCTGCATTGCACCAGCGGCACGCCGTAATCCTCCAGGATCTTCGCGATCTCGTCGGCTTTGTCCTCAAGCGCGAATTCCAGCATGTATTTGAGGAAGGCGTCGGTCTTGCGCACGCCGATGGCGAGATCGAATTCGAGCGGGACGGTATCGTCGTCGAGATTGACGGGCAGGATCGTCAGCGGCTCGTCCTTCATGGTCTTGAGCCAGCCGGCGAAGGGGCCGAACACCGCCGCCACGTCGAGGTCGCCGTTCAACACCTTCTGCGAGATGTACCAGGGCTGGTGCTCGGGTACGAGGTCGGCGTCGTGGCTCTGCACCTGGAGCTTGACGTTGTTGACGATGCCGCGCTTGGCGAGAGCCGCGCGGATGCCCGAGGTCTGGAACACACCAATCTTGAGATCCTTGAGCTTCGGGTCGTCGAGGCCGGTGAGCTCAAGGCCCTTGTCGTTGCGATAGACGAGGACATAGGGCGTCTTGTAAACGGGGAACGTCGTCAGCAGCGGCCCGTAATTGGCCGGCATGTCGAACATGACGTCGCACATGTCCTGATCGAAGGTTTGCCGCGTCAGCCCCCGCTCCAGGAACGGGCGCCATGAATAGGTGACCCGCGCGCCCATGGCCTCGCCAAGCACCTTCGCCATCTTCTGCTGGAAGCCTTCGCCCTCGATGTTGGACAGCGGCATGTTGCCGGGATCGGCGCAGACATTGAAGCTCCTGAGCTTCTTGGCCTTATACGCGGCCTTGGCCGCGGCCCTGATCGCGATCTGCTCGCTCGGCGTGAGCTCGTCGAAATTCTTGCTCAGATCTCTGTGGAAATTCTTCTTCGCGGCGGCGGCCGGCAGCGCGGCGAAGCTGGAAGCGGCGAGGCAAATCACGCTCGCCGTAAGAATGCGGGAAATAATGGAGGACACGGGCGCACTTCGCTTGGCTAGGGGCGCAAAGGTCAGGACCGTACTCCCATCCGTTCCGCCCGCGGGGGGACGACTCTCTGGGGTGTATATAGGAAAAGAACGCCCGGTGCCGCAAGGGCACCGGGCGTCCAATAGGCCTTAGTCTAAAGGATCAGGTTATTCCATGACCCTGAAGACGTTGAGCTCACCACCCTGCGGGATGTGACTCAGGCCGGCAGCCTTGGTCATGGCCGTGGCACCGATAGCGCCGAACTTGTCCTCGAGGTCAAGACCAGCGGTCACGGGCAGGCCAATCCAGCCACCGATACCGGAGTACACGCCGACATACTGCTTGCCGCCCACCTTGTAGGTGATCGGGTTGCCAATGATGCCGGAACCGAGCTTACGGCTCCACAGGATCTTGCCGCTCTTGCTGTCGACAGCGCGGAAGTCACCGCCGAGGCTGCCATAGAACATCAGGCCGCCGTCGGTGACCATGGTGCCACCCCAGTTCGGATAAGGATCCGGGATTTCCCACAGGGTCTTGCCGGTCAAGACGTCATACTTCTTGATCTTGCCGGTGGTGCCGGGTTTCTCAGGATACATGTACACGTTCGCGAACACGTAGACCGTGCCCTGGTTCGTGTGCGTGCGCTCCTGGGGCTCCAGCTCCATGCACCAGTTGTTGGTGGGCATGTAGAAGACGTTCGGCTCCTTAGGATCGACCGCACCAGGCTGCTGGTCCTTGCCACCCATAGCGGAGGGGCAAGTTGACACGTTACGGCCCACTTCCAGGGGAGATTTCTCGCGCACCTTGATCGGCCGGCCAGTCTTCATGTCGACCTTCTCGGCCCAGTCCGTCGTCACGTATTTCGTGGCGCGGAGCAGCGTGCCGTCGGCGCGATCGAGCACATAGGCAAAGCCATTACGATCGAAGTGGGTGAGGGCTTTCACCTTCTTCCCGTCGATGTCCATGTCGGTCAAAATATTCTCGTTGACGCCGTCATAGTCCCACTGATCGAAGGGAGTCATCTGATAGGCAAACACTGCCTCACCGCTGTCGACCTTGCGGCCGAAAATCGTCATCGACCACTTGTTGTCGAACTCACCGGTGTTGCATTCCTCATGGGTCTTGTCCGGGCAACGATAAGACGGGCTCCACAGACCGGGGTTACCGGTCGAGTAGTAAACCATCTTCAGCTCGGGGTCGTAGCTGAACCAGCCCCAAGCAGCGCCGCCACCGATCTTATAGTCCTCACCAGGGAAGGTCTTGATGCCAAGATCTTCACCAGCCTTGCCGAAATGCGGGTTGGCTTTGTTGGTGTCGGCAGTCAGGCAAACGTCAGCATCCGAGCCAGTCGAATGGCAAACCCAAGCCTCGGAGCCGTCCTTCAGGTTGAAGGCAGCCACGCGACCGCGTGCGGCGAACTCGTCACCACCGAAGCCCATGATCACCTTGTCGTCGGCAATCAATGGAGCGGGGGTGATGGTCTCGCCCTTCTCCGGGTATGCGTATTTGACGACCCAGACTTCCTTGCCGGTCTGGCCATCAAGAGCAATGACGAAGCCGTCGAGGGTGCCAAACACGAACTTACCGTCGGCATAAGAACCACCGCGGTTGACCGTGTCGCAGCAAGCGCGCGGAACAGCGGACTCGTCACGATCGGTCTTCTTCACGTAGTTCCAAACCTGAGTCGGATTGTCCGGATCGGTCAGATCCAGACCCTGAACCACGTTGCAGTTCGACATGGCGGGGCAACCACTGACCATGAACAGCATGGTCTTGCCACCGACGTCCTTGATCACCAGGGGCTGACCTTCGTGGCCGCGAAGAGCGTTGGTGCCCTGCAGCCAGATCATGTTCAGCTTGCTGACGTTGCCGGTATTGATATCGGCCAACGTGCTGTGGCGGCTAAGCTGAAAGTCCCGGCCAGGAGCTGGCCACTGATCCGGATCTGCCATCCGGGCCAGCTGCTCCTCGTCGGTACCAGCCATCGCCGCGCCTGACAGACCCATCATCAAAGCGACGAGGCCGCCAGTTACGACACTAAACTTCAAATAGCTCATTTCTTTCTCCTCTCCCTAGCTTACTCAGTTCACCGAAATCTAAGCTGAGTTGTTTTGGTAGTAGTGGTTCACCCTCGGCAGCGCGCTGCCAAGGGGATCTTGAAGCCCTTGCGAGTTTGCCAAATGTCACAGCTGATATGGGAGGCTGTCCTCAAGCGCGGAAGCAATTGAACGCGCCTCGCGCCCGCTTCAAGCGGCGGGTTCTCTGATGACCACATCACGCTAGTGACACCTCACGAGGAACAATAACCTAACGCAAAGCAGGTCGCAGGGGTTATCAAAAACCCTTTGCTAAATGGCGGCCTGCTTTGTGCCAAGCTGACCGCTCATAATTGCCAAATGCGATGGCTTTGCAAGTGAAAATTTTCCCTGGCATCAATTTCTGCCACGTCTGACTTAACGTGGATGCTCACATCGCGGCGATGTCGAGACATGCTGCCCAAAGAATTGCCAAAATGGTGCAACGCACCTTTCGCCTGCGCCGGTGGCGCCACAAATCCTCGTACATCGCGACGTGGGCGGACACCAAGACTCGCGTGTGAACTGGCTGAAATGGGGAACCGCCACGCGACCTAAGACGCGGAATAAACGCGGCACACAGGCCGCGCGGAGGCTATCTCGGAGGCCTCGAACTCGTCGCAGGCAGATGCTGGATGGCAATCCGCATCAGTTCAGGCAGGGTGCGGACACCGAGTTTGGCCTTGAGCTGGGTGCAGGTGTTGGCAACGGTCTTGTAACTCACGTGCAAATGCTCGGCAATCACGCCATAGGGCTTACCCTCGGCCACGAGCGCCAGTGTTTGCAGCTCCCGCACCGTCATGCGCTTCAGCGGATTCGTCGTTCCCCTCGCCTCCATGAAGGCAACCTCCGAGGCGAGGTCGTGGCTAAGATAGGGTCTGCCCTCGCGGACCTTCTGGAAGGCCTTCAGGACCTCGTCCGAGGACGTGTCCTTGAGCACGTAACCGGTGGCGCCGACTTCGAGCGCGCGACTGACGATGACCGGATCGCAATGCATGGTGAAGACGAGAACCGGCGTGCGCGCATCGTGCAACCGCAACCTCCGGATGAAGGACAGGCCCCCCAGAGCGCCCGTCCGCATGGCCAAGTCGACGATGACGACGTCGGGCTTCTGCATCCGGTAGAGGCGAAAGCCGTCGGCCAAGGTCTGGGCCTGAATGATATCGGCCACACCGGCGTCCTCGAGCAATTGCCGGCAGCCTTGCAGCACGATGGGATGATCGTCGATGACGAGGACCCGGGTCACGCCGGGCCTCCGACGAGATCCAGCGCTTTGGCGCGTTCGGTCTTCTTCTCCCGTTGCACCGGAATCTCGATGCGGATGGTGGTGCCCTTCTCCAGTTCGCTCTCGATCGCGCACGATCCGCCCAGCGATTTCACCCGCTCGGTCATGGTGGTCAGGCCGAAGCCCTTGGGCGTGGAGGCGTCGATGCCCTTGCCGTCATCGCTCACGCCCAAGCGCAGCACGGCCTGCTGACGCTTGGCGCCATCGCGGCGGTGGCCGCTCTCCTCAACCAGATTGATGGCGAGGTTGACCGCCTTGCCGTGGCGGATGGCGTTGGTGATTCCTTCCTGGATGCAGCGATAGAGCGTGAGATCGATGGGCTCGCCATAGGATTTCGCCAGCCGTCCAGCCGAATAGAGAATGCGGGTGCCGGGATGGCGGCGCTCGAACCCCAGGATCAATTCATCGACCAGCTCGGCCAAGCCGATGCGCCCATGCGAGCCCGGCCTCAGCTTCTTCAGCAGCGCGCGGTTCATCAGCTTCAGCCGCTCAACGATGCCGAGAATCTCGCCGACGCGATGACTGATCTCGCCGGTGCGGTGATCGGGCAGCTGGGTGGCGATGGTTTGGATCGAGGATGCGTTGGCGGTGATGCCGAACAGGCAGGGGCCGGCCTCGTCATGGAGCTCGTTGGCGATTTCCCGCCGCTCCTGCTCCTGCACCGAGATCAGCTGGCGGTAGAGGCCGCTATTCTCCTCGCGCGCCACGTCGAGCGCCTCGGCAAGGGTGTTGAAGCGATTGGTGATGACGGCGAGCTCCTTCACCTTGGGCGCCCGCAATCTGGTCGCGTAGTGGCCGTCCTCCAGTCTCAGCATGCCGCGGGAGAGATTGGCCAGCGGATCGAGGACGCGGCCGAGCACGACGTAGAGCACGCCGAGAATGATCGCATCGAGCACGAGCCAGACGATGGCGAGCGCATAGAAATCTTTCCAAGCCTCGACGATCTCGTCGGCCGGCTCGCCCACGATGACGACGGGATTGACCTGGTCGGCGGCAACGACCCTGACCGCGCGCCCGACGAGGCGCGGACGCACCAAACCGGCGAACCAGCTCGGGGCACGTCGCCGCACGACCCCATCCGCCGGCTCCGGCGATACAACCGTGAGCTGCCCCATCACGTCCATGAAATAGATGCGGACATGGCGAAGATGCTTGAGCTGGAGCGGGAGCCGCTCTTCGAGCTGATCGAGCTCGCCTTGCGTCGCGAGTTCCTTGATGGTCGCGTTGACGAAACGCTGGGCGACCTCCAGCGACGCCTCGATTTCGACCCGGGTGGCGGTGCGGGTATTCAGGATCGAAACCGCCACGGCGGCAAAGGCGGCGAGGAGGTTGATCAATCCTACAGCAAGGAGAAGCTGGGTGCGGACTGGCCGATCGTACCAGAGTTTTTGCAGCACTGAATTCGATCTCCAGGCGATGGGCAGGGACGTCCCCGCCGCGGCACATCTCATAGTGGCAGCCGGCGCCGCTTACTCGTTATAGCGCGCCAGCCAAGTCTCACGCACACGAATTGGCGATCTACAGGGACTCGGTGGAGCACTTCCAGCCACCACGCACTGCAATGGAAGGGGCCAAATAGCAAGGGCAAGGTAAGCAAAAGAATTGCCAAATGTTCCCGGCCAACATTGGGAAGCGTGGCCGAGCGCCCGAGATAGGCACTCCCTACGTCATCGACTACACCATGGTCGACAGCGATGCCGACGGCAAAGTGTCGGCCGAGGAGTTCAAGAAGGGTTGCGCCGCCGGCGCGGTGAAGGCTGGTGACGACGCCACCGTCAAGGATATGGAAGGCAACTAGCCCCTCGTCCTTGCGCTCGGCCGGGCATTTCGGGTTCGGCCGGCTGACCACGCTCAAATGATGGGCCGGGCTGCACGCCTGGCCCATCATTTTTTTGCATGCCGTGCTGGAGATTGGCGGCGCGCGTTTCGGATTTAAGGAACGACGGCGACGCCCCAAGGCAGTCGACCGACCGGCACCGACTTCTCCGCCTTCAGGCTCGCGACGTCGATGACCGTCAAGTCGTTGGTCAGCCCATTGGCCACATATAGCTTGCTGTGGTCGGGAGAGAGCTCCAGGTGCCAGGGCCGCTGGCCGACAAGGATGTAATCCTTGACCTCATAGGTCTTGGGATCGATGACGGCGACGCGGTTCGCCGGGCCGAGCGCCACGAACACATATTTGCCGTCCTTGGTGAATTCGATACCCACCGGTTGCAGCAGCTCGGGGCGGACGCCCGCAACCCCAAAACGAATTTTGTTGAGCACCTTCCAGGTCTTGGCGTCGATCACGGCGACGGTGCCGCCAACCTCCGACGACACCCAGACCTCCTTACCGTCAGGCGTGAATTTCGCTTCGCGCGGCCGCGTATCGACCAGCACATTGGCGATCAGCTTGAGCGCTGCATTGTCGACGACATGGGCCATGCTCGTGCTTTCGGAGGTGATCACCGTGTGTTTTGAATCCGGGCTGACACCGACGCCCTCAGGCTCGACCCCGACGGGGATCTCGGCCAGAACTTCGCCGCTCTTAGTGTCCATGATGGTGGCCATCGAGTCGTCCTCGTTGGCGATGTAAAGCGTGCCGCCCTTGGGATCGACGGCCATGAGCTCAGGGTCCGGACCGGAATCGAGCTGGCGGACGACCTCGAGCTTCTCCGTGTCGATGACATCGATGATGTCGCCGTCTCCGGCGGCGACATAAACCTCCTTGCCGTCGGGACTGGTGACGATGCCGCGCGGGCGGCGGGCGGTCGGAATGGTCTTAAGCACCTCCAGCGTATTGCCGTCGACTACCGTCACCGTGTTGTCCTTCTCGTTCGACACGTAGATCTGCAGCGCGAGCGCGGGGAAGGCGGGGACAGAGAGGAGCACGGCGAGAGTCGCAATCTGAATTGGGCGTTTCATCTCCGGGTACCTTTTCTTGGACTCAGTTTGGGAACTTGCACTTGGTTTCGGGTTCGTCGTAACCGAGCGTGTCGGCCAGGTTCTTCTCGTGCAGGAAGCCCTCCTGCGGCGACATCGAAACGAGGGAGCGCGCGCCGGTGATCAAGAGCGGCTGGCGGAGCTGGTTGTCCCAGCGGCGGAACGAAAGCCCCTCCCCTTTGAAGGCCGCGACGGTGAACTCGGCCGACAGCAGATATTTGCGGATGTCCGGAACGTCGCTCTTGCCCGAGCGCGTCACCGCTTCGCCGATGGCGCGCACCGCGATCCAGGCCGAGTAATCGCGCTCGGTCATGATGCGCTGGGCGAAACGCTCGAACCGGTTCTGCATCTGCATGCCGGCGTATTGCTCATAGGCGCGATGCCAGGCGACGGCGGTCAGGCCTTGAGTGCCGACCACGGGCCTTGCGTCATAGACCCGATACGGAACGTATTCGCCGAAACCCTCGACGGTGTCGGCCACCCAGACCACGTCGTGTGCGGGCGCGCCTTGCGTCAGCTCCGGCATCTGGGTCTGAACCTGCTGATGTCCTGAATCGGTGCGGGCGTTGCCCGTCTCGAATTTGTAGACCCGCTCCTCGACGATCTTGCCGCCGAAGCGGCCGGCGGCGCGTTCGACCGCGGCGGCATAGTCGAGGTCGGAGGGCGCCGTGCCCTTGATCAGGAACCAGCGCGGCCATTTCTTCCAAATCATGTATTGCGCGAGCGCGTCGGCGCGCATCGCCCAACTCGGCGCCACGTGAAAGATATTGGCGCGGCATTGCTCCTGTCGCAGCGCGTCGTCGCTCGAGCGGATGTTGAAGATGATCGAGGTCTTGGCCTCGGAGAGATCGGCGGCGGCGAGCAGATCCTTAGCCTCGAGATCGGCGATGATGATCGCATCGCCCTTAGCCACGATCTCCTTGGCCTTGGCGACCACATCGCCGTCGGCGGGCAGGATGTCCTCGACCAGCTCGTAATCTTGTCCGAGAAAGGCGCCGCTCCTGTTGTTGTCCTTGATGGCGAGGCGCGCGCCTTGAAGGCCATTGTCGGTTATCACCCGATCGACGAGAGACAAGGGGACAGGCTCGTCATAGGCCTTGCCGAGATAGTGGATCGGGATCGTGACCACCGGCGGCGTGCCCTCGACCGCGGGTGCAGGCGTTTGCCCGGGCGCTTGCTCCCCGGCAACCGCCGCATGAGCGAGAAGGGGAACAAGCAGCAACAGAGCCGCGGTGGCGGCGCGCCAACCGCTGCGGCAAGCTCCAAGGGCCTCGATTGGGCCGATGGCCAGAGCGGCACTGGCGTCCGGTACAAAGGTCAATGCTTACTCTTCACAACGGTCAATGCTCACTCTTCCGCGAGAGGACCTGCGAAAGTCCCGAGCTCGCGACCAAGCATCGATGGGGGTTGCACGGCTGTTCGGTGGCAGAGCAAGGCTAGCCGATCGCGCCCTGCCAGGGTTTCCCGAACACGCAGGCATACGATGGCAACAATCCTGGGAAACTATCCCGGCTCTCTGTAGCTACCCGCGCCCGGCGTTTTCGCCTGTTGGAGCCACAAGACATGCCATGAGCCAATGCCAGCTTGATGTTGCGGGCGGGGGCACCTCGCGGGTGCCAATTGGCGCTATCGAGGCTATAAAGCGCCAGAGATTCGCCGGCTGCCGACGTCAATATCGGGGAGCCTCATCGAGAGGGATCGGGACATGGCTGAGAAGCGAGGCGAAGGCGGCGTATCCTACCACACCCCAGGCCTGGACTATTTCGAAGACCGCGAGCTCAAGCGCCACGCCGGCGTGTTCTTCCTGTGGGCGCTCGGCGTCGCCGCCGTCATCTCCGGCGATTTCTCGGGCTGGAATTTGGGGTTCGCCGTGGGCGGCTGGGGCGGCATGTTCTTTGGCGCCATCATCATCACCATCATGTTTCTCGGCCTCACTTATTCCATCGCCGAGATGAGCCCGGCGCTGCCGCATACCGGCGGCGCCTATTCCTTCGCCCGGACGGCGTTTGGACCCTGGGGCGGATTCATCACCGGGGTCGCCGAGAACATCGAATATGTGCTGACGCCGGCGGTGATCGTCTACTTCATCGGCGCTTATCTCACCGCGATTTTCGAGACGCCGGTGGCGCTGCAGCCGGCCTGGTGGATCCTCGGCTACATCATCTTTGTCGGGCTCAACTCGCGCGGGGTCGAGCTCTCCTTCACCGTCACCGCGATCGTGACGTTGCTCGCGATCACGGTGCTCGTCGTCTTTTTCATCAGCGCGATTCCGATTTTCGACTTCAGCCGGTACGCCCTGAATATCGGCGTCGACCCCGCGACGGGGGCGGCGGTCGAGTTGCCCGAGGGCAACGGACCGTTTCTGCCGTTCGGCCCCTACGGCATTCTCGCGGCGATGCCGTTTGCCGTGTGGCTGTTTCTCGCCATCGAACAGCTCCCACTCGCAGCCGAAGAATCGGTCGATCCGCGGCGCGACATGCCGAAGGGCATCATGCTCGGCATGTTCACGCTGATCGCACTCGGCTTCCTCGTGCTGCTGTTCAACCCGTCGATTCCGATCGAACGCGTGGTCGCCGGCGATGGCGGAGTGCCGGCAACCGTTCACGGCGCCTTCGCCCTCGGCACATCGAGTGAGCCGATCCTCGACGGCTTCCGTGCCATTTTCGGTACGAACGCGGCGGGAGCACTGGCGATGGCCGCCGTCATCGGGCTGGCTGCCAGTTTCCACGCGATCACCTTCGCCTCTGGCCGGCAGATCTACTCGCTGTCGCGAGCGGGCTATTTCCCGCATTTCCTGTCCCGCACCCACGGCAAGCACAAGACGCCGAACATCGCGCTGATCGCCGGCGCGGTGATCGGGCTCAGTGTGATGCTGGTGGTGTGGTTCGCGATGGGTGGCGTGGCGGCGGGGTCGTTCATCGGCGGCGTGCTGCTCAACATGGCCGTCTTCGGCGCCATGTTCTCCTATCTGCTGCAAGGCCTCACCTTCATCCAGCTGCGCCGGCGATTCCCGCATATCGAACGTCCCTATCGGAGCCCGTTGGGGATTGCCGGGGCGGCGGCGACGGTGATCATCGCGCTGGTGACCATCGGCTTCCAGCTGGCCGATCCCGTCTACCGCACCGGCGTGATCGGCGTGGCGATCTGGTATGCGCTGGCGATCCTCTATTTCGCCGTGTACGGACGCAAGACGCTCGTGCTCTCGCCCGAAGAGGAGTTCGCAGTGAAGCACCGCGAAAGTGCGACTTCGGTCTAGCGGCAGGTTCAGGTCGCGCGCTTACCGAAGGCGAGGATGCCCGCGACCGGCACGACGAAGCCGATCAGAAGCGCCGCGGCAACGAGCGCCGCCAGGTGCTCGTAAGAGCCACGGTCAACGGCGAACATCCAGTTCAGATATTTGGTCTGCAGCTGGCCGGCGACGAGCGCGACATTCATCAGCGAGGCCATCAGGGCAAACCAGGTCGCGCGGCGGCCGGCCGGGGCGTTGAGCGCCACCAGCGTCAGCGCCGGGATCATGCTGAGCTCGGCGAAGGGCGACGACGCGGTGGTGTCGATAAAGGCGATGGTGCGGGCGCCAAAGCCGAACATCTGCTCGGTCCATTCATCCCATCTGAGCGCGAGTGCAAGCGTAGGCAGCGACAGGATGGTACCGATGATGGTCAGCCAGAGCAGGACCTTGGCGATCGGCTGCCGGGTGATGACATCGGAGAAGATCCAGGCGCCGGCGAGGCTGAGCGCGGCGCCGATCTGCGCCAGCGTGCCGTAGAAGGATTCATCGAAGCCAAGCACGTCGATGGTGAACCAGCGGTACCCCTCGCCGACCCCCGGCGAGGCGCGATAGAGAAAGATCACGAGCGCCGCGAACAGGATCCTCTTGCGGTGCGATTCGTCCACCTCCTCGGCGACGCGGAAGAGCATCAGCCCAATGACGGTGAGCGAGATGAGAAACACAAGCTCCTGGCCGTAAGGCACACCGCCGAGTCCAATGGCGACCACCACCGCGCCGAACAGGAGCCCGCCGCCGAGGATGCGCCAATCGATGGGCCTTGGCCTGGTGCCGTCGAGCCGGACCAGGAGCGCGCCGGTGACGGAGACGACGGGGATGACGAGACCGAGCAGGAACACGGTCTCGTAGCTGAAGGCTTGCGCGAGCCAGCCGGATAGTCCGGCGACGGAAAGGATGCCGGACCATAGCGCGAGCCGCCCCAGCACCTGGACCAGGCCGAGATCGCGCTCGATCTCGAGCAGCGGCCGCGGGGTGCCGTCAGGGCGGGTTCGATCGACGACTTCGGTGGTCATGGCGTCGGCGACCACGTCCTGAAGCACGATGCCGATGACGATCAGGAGCTGGGCCATGACGTAGAGCGCGTTCGGGCTGGCAAACGCGATCCAGCCTCCGGCGGCGCCGGCAAGAACGATCAGGCCCGTAGCGACCAGGCTCGCGCCCATGAACACATAGGCGCGGCGTTGCGACCCCAGCACCGGCACCGAATCCACCAGCTGGCCGAACACCATCTTGATGGTCCAGGGGAGAGTGAGCCAGACGGCAATGCCGGCGAGCTCGGCCGGGGTGAGGGTCAGCGCCTGTTTGATCCAGAATGCCTGGGCGATGGTGATGAGGCCAAGCGCGCCATAGGCGTAATAGATCATGAGCAGCGGCAGATAACGGAGCCGCATGGCGCGGACCGGCGTGATCAGCGCCGCGCGGAGCTTATCCAGAATGGAGCGGCTGCGGCCGGGGCCGGGAGATCGAGGTCGAGATACGGCCGTCATGCGCGGTTAAGGTTGGCCTTCCCAACCTGTATCCGCCTCAGCTTGATCTCTCTCAAGGCTAGACACCCTATTCTGCCGCCGTCTGTCATCCGATGAAACCATTCGGCCCTAACTCTCCCGGAGGACACAAATGAGCTTGAGCAAAATCCGCTTGGAGCTTGCCCGCGACCATGATTTTCCCGATGGAAGCCGCGATCGAGGCTATGAATTCACCGCCCCGCTCGCGGACGACGCCAAAATCAGCGACAGCGACTGGAAGGCCGAGCGTGAACGCTGCCGCGTGCGGCGTTTCTGGAGCGGGGAGCCTGACGAGGTCGGACACCTCATTCGCAAGCCGGGCGGGTCTTGGGCCTTTCATTACGATCTGCTTGGCGATCCTGACGATGACGAGGCGGGATATCGCTTCGGCGATCACCGGTTTGTTCCCGGAGAATACGTCTCGATCAAGGAGCATGACGATGTGTTGCGAACGTTCAAGGTGACGATGGTCAAGCCGGTGGAGTAAAGGGCGTCCGTCAGGGAGGCCCGGGGGTCGCACTTCCGTGACGATCTGTAATCTCAAACGCGCCCTCAGCCCAGGCTCTATCGCCGTGATCGGGGCGAACGGCAGGGGCTGGACCGGCCGCCTGCGGCAAGCGAGGGCTTGCGCGAACTCTTGGCGACGCCGCCAATGAGCGCGTGCTGCACTTGTGCCGCGCGCCACGCGTGACTGAGATAGCCGCCGTCAGCTAGGCAAAATGCGAATTGAGGTCGTGGTCGGGGACCTTGGTCAGGTCCTTGTGCAGCTCCTTGACCACGCTATCGGCCACCGGCTTGGTCAGGGAGTCCTTGAGGTTTCTGATCACGCCGGGAGGCGCCACGAGCACGAGCTTGTCGAAGCGTCCCTCCTTGGCCAGGGTGGCGAGTTCAGCCCCGACGGTGCGGATGAAATCCTCCTTGGCCGCTTCGTGCAAATCGCGCCGGGGCTCGACCGCGTGGCGGGCTGGCGTGGCGCTCTCCTGCACCCGTGCCGGGCGATCGCGGCCAAGCTCCTCCGTGCTCTTATGCAACTCCGTGGACACGAAGCTCGAAAGCGTGCGGAAGGCGCCTGCATCGTCCTGCTCGACGAAACGTGCCCGTCCGCCGTCGGCGATGACGTACCAAAGCTTGGCTTTCTTCATTGATGCGACTCCAATGCGAAACAGCGCCCGGTCAGCGCCGGCGGAACACGATATAGGCATGGGCGGCGAGCAGCAGCCCCCAGCCCAACAACGGATAGAGAAACCAATAATAGGTCGGCATATAGAGCAGGTTGACGACGATCAGGAGCGCGTTCACCGCCACATAGACGAAGAGGTGGAGAAAGAAGCCCCTTACCTTGGCGTCGGTGAAGATCGCTTCGGAGCGGCCGCTGCGCTGAAGCAGCAAGGCGATATCATGAGCGGCAACGCCAATGCCCCAGCCGGCGAGCACCCAAATGAACCAGATATGCTGCGGGTTCCTGACGATGTTCAGCAGCGCGAGGCCGCCGACGACCGCCACGAAAATGCCGAGATGGATGAGAAATCCCCTCATGGCGCGATCCTGGCCCATGGCTTGGCACTCCTTCCTTAGGCTATCGGTGCTTCAGGGATTATAGGCGGAAGACTCGTCGCCGCCCAAAGGCGCATGCGAGCAGCCAGGCTGAATTCGCCTAAGGCCGTGCCACGTCGCGCAGGCTGAGAATGTAAGCGGCGAGGTCGGCAAGCTCGCTCTGCGTCAGCGGGATTTGCGGCATGGCGTGCTTGGGCAGAATAATCCGGGCAGTGATGGCGCCAGCCGTCTGCCCCTCGAAATTGGCAATCTCGGGAAAACTCGGAACGTCGGGATTGGCATGTTGCTGCGTGGCACTGCCGATGAGATGGCAATTGGTGCAGAGCTTTGCGGCCAAATCCTTGCCATGCACCGGGTCCGGTTTCGACGTGGGCCCGGCGATCGCGGCGCTCCCCCAAAACAAAAGCGGAAGAACGAGAAGGACGCGGCCGAGCAGACCGCTACGTCGGATGGTCATGGGAATCCTTCCACGCACACTCACGTACTGAGAGCGGTCAGCCGCTCCAGATCGAGCAGACGCACGCGGCGGGCGCTTTCAAGCTCGATGGCGCCCTGCTGCTTCAATTCGGCGAACATGCGCGACACCGTCTCCAGGGTGAGGCCGAGATAGTCGGCGATATCGTGCCGCGGCATCGCCAGCTCGACGATTTCGTCCGCATTGCTGCGCTTGGCCATATCCAGCAGAAACGCCGCGACGCGTTCGAGCGCGTTCTTCCGTCCGAGCAGGAGAAGATGCTCCTGAGTGTTGCGCAAGCCGATCATCGTCAGATTGAGCAGGTCGCGCACGAGGTTGACCGAACGCACCCCGGCCAAGAGCAGGCTCTGCCAGCGATAGGCGATCAATTTCACCGGCACGACCGCCTCGGCCGAGGCATGGTGCAAATCGCCGGCTTCAAAACCGAACATGTCGCCTGCCGTATGGAACGCACTGATCTGCCGGCGTCCATCGGAGAGCAGCTTACTGATCCTGACGACGCCGGAAACGACCTTGTAGACATGAGCCGGCGGCTCACCCTCGGCGTAGATCTCCGTGTTGCGGCCGAAGCTCATGGCGATGCCGAGGGCACCGAGCCCGGTCGCCGGATCGGGGAGCTTGCCGCGCAGGGGCAACGCCAGGTCCGGTTGGCGCAGGGGAAGGGAAACAGTGGCGGCCGGCGTCAGCATCGAAGGTCCTCCCGAGGGATTCAGATGTCTGATGCTTAGGTAAGCTTGCCGCCTCGCCGCCGAAACTCGGGGCGCCTCCCTACGGGAAACTACGTAGACCGGCAGAGGCAGCCCGAGGATTTGCGATCGACCTTAAATGTCGTCAAATGTCGTCGGCGGCGCCTTCGGGCCATAACAGCCAGTCGCGCGCGGCCTCCACCTCATCGGGAGGAAAATACTCCACTTCGCAATCGATGAAGGGTTCCGCGATGGCCGACCAGATCGAGAGAAACCTGGCGTCGGAGACGATGGCGCAGCGGCTGAAATCGTTGAGATGGCGGAGGCTGAACTTCAGATCGTGCCAGAGCGCCTTGGCATCCATGCCCTCGAAATCGTGGATGATCTCGAGCACGCGCACGCGGTCGTGACGCTGGATAAAGGCTTCGAGCTTGCCCGCTATCCGGTCGAATTCCTCGGTGGAGACCCGCCCGGAAATGTCGATCTCGACCGCGGCGAGGTTGTCCATTTCCTTGTAAGACAGCATTTCGTCGTCACTTGTCCCGCGGGGCTTCGGCGCCAAGAGGCTGCAGTTTCAGGCTAGCGGGGCGCCCCGTCCAGCGCCGATCTTATGGCGTCGAGCAGCACGCCGCCAAGCAACGGCTTTTCGACGATATTGGTCACGCCCGCCGCCAAGGCCTGGTCCAAGAGGCGCTGGCTCTGCTGGTTCACCATGAGCACGGTCGGTATGCCCAATTGCTCCAGGGATTTGGTATCGCCGGCCCCAATCATGGCGGCGAACACATCCTGGTCGAGCAGAAGACAAGCCCGGAACGCGCCGCTCTTGACCGGCTCGATGGGCGGCTCGCACAGCCTCGCCTCATAGCCCTCGAGCTCCAAGGAAAAGCGCAAGGAATCCGCGAGGACCACATCTCTGACCGCGATAAGCACGGTACCAGACACCGCCAGGCTCCTCCTGTCCCCTTCCTTGCGGGCCGCGGGCAGCACCCGTTCCGCAAACCTGGAGGGTAAAACAGCCCGGCCCGGCGCGGCCTTGAGCTGGGTCAAGGCGGAGAAACCGGCGAACCGTCGTGATTGGGGATCGAGAGCGGCGGCGGCCTAGTCGGGCAGGCGGATGGCGACGGCCATGCGAATGAGTTCCGACAGCGATTTCGCCTGCATCTTGGTCATCACATTGGCCCGGTAAACCTCGACGGTCCGGGGACTGATGCCAAGCTCATAGGCGATCGTCTTGTTCGCGTTCCCCGCCACCAGGCCGTCCAGCACCTGGCGCTCGCGCTCAGACAGGGACTGCAGCCTTGCCGCGACGGCCGTCTCTTCCTCGGATCGACGCCCCTGTCTTTTGACGTAACCCTCGGCGACGCGAACCGCTCGCAAAATCGCTTCCTCGGCGAACGGCTTCTCGATGAAATCGATGGCGCCGGATTTCATCGCCTCGACCGCCAGGGGGATGTCGCCGTGACCCGTGATCACGATCACCGGAAGGTCGACGGATTTGGCCTTGAGGCGTTGCAGCAGCTCGATGCCGGTCATGTCCGGCATGCGCACGTCGGTGATCAGACAGCCGGGCTGGAGCGATGCGAGGCCATCGAGAAACGATGTGGCCGAATCGTAGACCCTGACCGGCACGCCGGCGGTGCTCAACAGAAAGGCGAGCGATTGGCGCACGGCCTCGTCGTCATCGACGATATGGACGACGAAATTATCTTGCATCGCGGCTGCTCACATCGCTTGCAGGCTCCAAGGTGAAGCGGAACTCGGTTCCCCCTCCGGGGTTGGGCTTGGCCCACATTTCTCCCCCATGGGCTTCGACGATGCGTTTCGAGATCGACAGGCCGACACCCATGCCGCCCGGTTTGGAGGTGACGAAAGGCTGAAACAGTCGCGGTACGATGTCCTCCGCCAGACCGCTGCCGGTGTCGATCACGCTCACCTCGATCATGCCCTCATCCAACAAAGACGTTTCAACCAGAAGCTCCTTTCGCTCGCAGCCATGCATGGCCTCGATGGCGTTCCGTATCAGATTCAACAGCACTTGCTGAATCTGAACCTTCTCCACCAGCACCGGACCGATACCCGGGTCGAAGTGAAACACCGTCTTGACGCCCTGCTCCTTGGCTCCGACCAGCGCCAGGGCGCTCGCCTCTTCAACCAGCTTGTTGATGTTCTCGGGCCGCTTTTCCGTCTCACCGCGCGTCACGAACTCCCGCAATTGCCGGATGATCTGTCCGGCGCGCAAGGTCTGCTTCGTCGTCTCAGCCAGGGCGTCGCGGATCTTCGGCGCGTTTGGATGCTCGACCTCGTCAATCAGGCGGCCGCAGCCTTGCAGATAGTTGGCGATCGCCGAGAGCGGCTGGTTGATTTCATGGGCCAGGGTCGAGGCCATCTCGCCCATGGCCGTCAGCCGCGACAGGCGGGCGAGCTCGGATTCAAGTTCCTGCAACTGACGCACGGTCGCCTGGCGCTCGGTCAGATCGCGGATGAAGCCGGTGAAGAAGCGGCGGTCGCCAGAGCGCATTTCAGCGACTTCGAGCTTCATGGGAAAGGTCGAGCCATCCTTGCGCTGTCCCGTCACGACGCGGTCGATGCCGATGATCCGCTTCTCGCCGGTGGCGAGATAGCGGGCGATATAGCCGTCATGCTCCTCGCGAAAGGGATTTGGCATGAGCATGCTTACATTTCGGCCAAGCACCTCCGCCTCTCGATGACCGAACAGGCGCTCGGCCGCGGTGGTGAAGGACTTCATGATGCCCTTTTCGTCGATCACCACGGTCGCGTCGGGAACCGTGTTGAGGACCGATTGCAGATGGGCCTCGCGCGCACGGAGATCGCGCGCCGTCTGCTGATCGTGGATGCGGGCACGGCACAATTGCTCGCCAAACCAAGACGTGCCGACGCCTACGGCGGCGAAAATCGCGCCTTCGACGATTTCCGGGAAAGCCAGCGTCTCGGCACCGCCGACAACAATTCCCAAAACCAAACCGACAGCGGTCGCAAGCAGTCCCGGTCCCAACCCCCCGACGCCAGCGGCGAGCAGAATGGCCGGGATGAAGAGGAGGAAGGCCGCATGGCCGTGCAGCCACGGATTGAGCGCGAGGCGCAGCAGCAGCAACACACCGACCGCGGCCAGAGCGAGCCAGTAATGGGCCGCGGCCGGCGGTGGATGGAGGACCGCCTGCTTCAATCGTTGCAAGGGGCCGGCTACGGATTGAGAACTCACTGAGAACACCTGGTGACGGTCCGAAGCCTGGTCGCGGCCACGCAAAGAAGATTGAGCCCGATCAAAGCCTCCGTCAAAGATGCGTGTCAATTGGCGAGGGCCAGCTGACGAACTTCTGGGTTGGATTCACTCTATTAAGCCGGTTTAGATGATGGCGCCGGCGCATCGCGGCTCGTGGCCGCCGGGGCGCATCCGAGGCCGCAGTCACGCTCGCTTTGTCGCGCAGAAAGGAAAGCAAAATGTCCCCGAACGACGCCGAAATGCCCCCCGCACCGGGCCTCGGTGACGACCTCAAGCAGATCTCCGGCCATATCGCGAGCCTGCGCAAGGATCTGGAGACGCTCGCCGGCGACGTCGGTCGCGTTGGCCACCACCAGTTCGACCGCATGCAGAGCACGGCCAATGCCGCCGCGGCCGAGGTCGCGGAAGCGGTCCGCCGCAATCCCCTCTCCGCCGTCGCCATCGCCGCGGGGGTTGGTTTTCTCTGCGGCGTTCTCACCCGCCGTTAGGCGACGCGCGAGGCCGCTCAGTGGGCCATCAGCACCGGGACCGTGGTGTTGGTCAGCACGCGATGCGTGACCCCGCCAAAGGCCCATTCGCGCCAGCGCCAATGGCCATAGGCGCCCATGACCAGCAGGGGGCCCGGCTGGCTCGCGGCCTGGCGCAGGATCGCGTCCCCGGCATTGTCGGATTCCGATCCGATGATCGAGGTCTCCACTTTCAGCCCGGTCAAGATGAGGTAGTCGGCCATCGCCGCAAGCGAGGGGTCCTCGCGCTCGCCCTCCTGCACGCTCACCAGCAGAATGCGCTTGGCCGTGGCCAAGAAGGGCGCGGCCGCCACCACGGCGCGGGTCGCCTCGACGCCGTCCTTCCACGCCACCACCACCGTCTCCCCCAGATTGCCCGGGTCCGCCTCAGGCACCACCAGAAGCGGCCGCCCCGATTGGAACAGCGCCCCCTCCCGGACCGCCGCCCAAAAGGCGTCGTCGGCGGAGCCGATGCTGGGCACTACGCTGAAATCCGCAACGCGCGCGCGGGCGGCCGCGATCAGGATGAAGACGCCCTCCATCGGCACGAAGTCGGCCGCCACCCCCGGATGAGCTTGCGCGGCCTTCTCGTACCAGGTCCTCGCTTCGGCCTGCTCGGCTGAGACCTGTTCGCGGCCGATGTCGATCAAGTCTTGCGAGTAGAACGGGCTGAGCTCGGTCGAATAAGGCAGCCTTTGCCAGGGCGCCGGACAGAGATGCAGGACTTCAAGGCGCGCGCCGAAGCGCTGCGCCAGGCCGAAGGCGACCTTGCGGCAGGCCTCGGTCGTGCCCTGCTGAGCGATCGGCAGAAGAATTCTGACAAGCTTCATGGCAGCACGCTGGCTGACGGCACTCACTCCCGGTCCTTGAGGCTGAGGATATAGGCGATGACATCGCTCATGTCTTTCGGCTCGATGATGATGTTGGGCATGGTCGGGTGCGAGGTTTGCAGCCAGACCTGCAACGACATCGCCGTGATCCCAGGCTGTTCCGCCACCTCTTTGAAGCGCGGCGCCTGTGGCAGAGGCGACGGCTCGGCCGAGAGGCCGTGACATTTCGAGCAATATTTTTCGGCGTAGACGAAGCCAGCTTGGGAACTGCTCAGATCGCCGGCTAACGCTCCGGTCGCGGTCGCAACGACGATGCCCGTGCTCAGCAACAAGCTCTTCATGCGCGGCCTCCTGGTTCCATCGGCTTTCCGGTGGTGGCCCCGGTCGTGGATATAGAAGCGCGAGAAGCGATCATCCGGTTTGATCCGAGTCAAAACCTGGCGGGAACCGCGGGACGCCCTCAGACGCTTCTTTGTTGGCACGGAACGGCGTATGCCTGGACCAACGCTCCAAGCTCGCAGGGAGGCAGGGTGCAAGCGCGGAATACGCACAAGGTCGTTTACGCCGCTCTCATCGGCAACACCCTGATCGCGTTCAGCAAATTCGCGGCGGCGGCGATCACTGGGTCGTCGGCGATGCTCTCCGAAGCGGTGCATTCGGTGGTCGACACCGGCAATCAAGGCCTGCTGCTGCTCGGCATGAAGCGGGCCGAGCGGCCGGCCGATGCCGCCCATCCTTTCGGTTATGGGGCCGAGATTTTCTTCTGGGCCTTCGTCGTCGCCATTCTGATTTTCGCTGTCGGCGCCGGCATCTCCTTGTTTGAGGGCGTGTACAAGCTGCTCAACCCGCATCCGATCGAGCGGGCTTACGTCAATTACATCGTGCTCGGCCTGGCCTTTGTGTTCGAAGGCGTGGCCTGGGTGATCGCCTATCGCGAATTTCGGCGTGCCGAGCGGGTCAAGCGGCCGCTCCGCTTCTTCTCCGCCCTCCAGCAATCCAAGGACCCGACCGTCTTCACCGTGCTGTTCGAGGACAGCGCCGCGCTGCTCGGTCTCGTCGCCGCATTCGCCGGCGTGGCGGCGACCGACCTTCTAGGTCTGGAATGGGCTGACGGCGTCGCCTCGATCGTGATCGGGGCTATCCTGGCCGGAACCGCGGTACTGCTGGCCTATGAGACCAAGGGCCTCCTTATCGGCGAAGCGGCCAGCCGAACCGTGGTCAGGGGTATCCGCGATATCGTCGGCGACAATCCGAAGATCCTGGGCATCAACGAACTCCGGACGCTGCATCTCGCGCCCTACGAAATCCTGCTCGCGATCAGCGTCGATTTCGCCGACGGGCTGTCCTCGGAGGCGGTCGAGGAAGCGGTGAGCGTGCTCGAGCTCAAGATCAAGAAGCGCTACCCGCAAGTGACGCGGGTGTTCATCGAGGTACAGTCGAAACGGCGCCATGACCAGTTCGTGGCCGAGGACGAGGCGAGCGCCTAGACCAGAGACGCCGCGAGCACCGTCAAACCGAGGCATTCCGCCAATTGCGCGCCGGCGCCGAGTACATCCCCGGTTTGGCCACCGAGCCGGGCCGACGCCAATGCGCCCACGGCAATGGCGGCGGCGACGGCACTCAGGATCACCAGCACCGACAATCCGAACGGCAGCAGCAGCCAAATAAGGACGAAGGCGACACCAAGGGCCGCTGCCGCAAGACCCAGGCTGGGGCGGCCGACGGAAGCCGACAGCCCGTCGCCGCGGGCGGGCGGAAGCGCCGCCATGAGCAGGACCGCAGCCATGCGGCTCGCGGCGCCCGCCGCCACCAGCGCCGCCAGCACCGCATAATCGTGGGCGATCAGGGCGATGGCGCCGGCGCGTAATATCAGCGAGAGGACCAGGGCGACCACGCCATAAGTGCCGATCTGGTGATCGCGCATGATGGCGAGGCTCTTCTCCTTCGTGGCTCCGGCCAGGCCGTCGGCGAAATCGGCGAGGCCATCCTCATGCAGCGCCCCCGTGGCGAGGATCATGGCTGCCAGCGCCCAGACCGCGGCGAGCGCCGGTGGGCAGGAAAGAGCTAGGCCGAGCCAATAGACCGCCCCGCCAAGCGCGCCGATGGCGGCGCCGGCCAGGGGATAGGCCCAGACGCCGTCAGCCGGCGCCGGCGCCTGCCGCAGCTTCAGGCGGTGGACGGGCAAGCGCGTCAGCAGCGCTAACGCCGAAGCGAGCTCGGCCAGTCTCTGGCGCAGCATGTCAGTCGCGTTCATCGACACCAGCCTCGTCGAAAGTGGCCATGCCCAGATGACAGGCGAGAGCCGCGCGCAGCACCGCCACGGAGAGCGCGGCGCCCGAGCCCTCGCCAAGCCGCATGTCGAGATCGAGAATGGGCCGCATGTTCAGCTCCGTGCAAAGCGTGCGGTGAGCGGCCTCGGCCGAGCAATGGGCAATCTGGACATGACCAAGGGCGCCCTGACTGAGATGCGCCAGCGGCGCCGCCGCGGCGGTGGCGATGAAGCCGTCAAGCACCACGGGGATCGCGTGCCGCCGCGCGGCGAGCGTGGCGCCGAGAATGGCGGCAAGCTCCCGCCCCCCAAGCGCCATGGCCGCCGTCAGCGGATCGGAACACTGCGCGCGATGAAGCTTGAGGCCGGCGTCGATGGCGGCGCGCTTGCGGCCGAGGCCGGACTCATCGAGGCCGGTGCCGCGCCCGGCCCAGCGCTCGCCGTCACCGCCGAGCAACGCCGCGGCCAGAGCCGAGGCGGCGGTGGTGTTGCCGATACCCATCTCGCCGAGACAAACAAGATCGGCCGAAGCCGACACCGAATCGAAGCCGGCCGAGACCGCCTCGACGAACTCGGCCTCATTCATGGCAGGAGCTTCGGTGAAGTCCGCCGTGGGCGTTTCGAGCTGCAACGGAATCACGCGGAGCGAAGCGCCGACGCTGTTGCAGATCTGGTTGATGGCAGCGCCACCGCACTCGAAATTGGCGACCATCTGGGCGGTGACCGAAGCCGGATAGGCCGAGACGCCCTTTGCCGTGACCCCATGATTGCCGGCGAAAACCAGCACCTCGACGCGATCGAGGCGCGGCGCCTCTCGGCCCTGCCAGCGCCCGAGCCAGGCGGCAAGCTCCTCCAGCCGCCCGAGGCTTCCTTGCGGCTTGGTCAGGCGCGACTGGCGATGAGTAATCGCGGCTGCGGCTGCGTCACTGCCGTCAGGCAGCTCCACGAGCAGCATGCGCAAGGCAGCGAGACTGGCGATGCTGCTCATGCAAGCTCGGCGAGCGTATCGGCGGGAATCGTCGCGGGCTCGGGCTCACCCGCGATGGCGTGAAAGAATGAGCCGGTGACGTGTCCGCGCCGCCCGCCCGCCTGTCCCAGCGCCCTGCCCTCGGCATCGAACAGATCGGCAAGCGCCGCATCCGGCCCGGGCTCGGCCAGCGAGGCGTAGTGGAACTCGTGCCCACGCAACGCCGCGCCGGCGCGTCCGAGCGGGCAATCCTGGAGGAGAGTAGCCCGGCGGTAACCGAGATGCAGGCGGCGCTGGGCGAAGCTCGTCACCTGGCCGAGCAGGCCGGTCATGGCGTGACGCTTGCCGTCAGCGTCGACGAGCGCTTGGCCAAGCACCATGTAGCCGCCGCACTCGCCATGCACCGGCTTTGTCGCGGCGAAGCGCGCGAGGCCGTGTTTGAAGCGGGCGGCATTGGCAAGCGTCCCGGCATGCAGCTCGGGGTAGCCGCCTGGCAGCCAGCATGAATCGCAAGCTTGCGGGGGGGCCTCATCGGCAAGCGGTGAGAAGGGAACGATCTCGGCGCCCGCGCGCCGCCACGCCTCGACGAGATGCGGATAGATGAAGGCGAAGGCCGCGTCGGACGCGAGCGCGACGCGCTGCCCCGGCGGTGGCAGCGCGGCGGCGGCCTCTGGCTGAGGCACGACGTCAAGCTCACCCGCCAGCTCCTGGATCAGCCCGAGATCGCAATGGCGCTCGGCCAGCTCGGCGAGGCGATCGAGACGAGGCTCGAGATCGTCATGCTCGTGCGCCTGCACCAGGCCGAGATGGCGCTCGGGAAGATGGATCGCTTCGTCGCGGGGGATGGCGCCGACGATCGGGATATCGAGCGCGGCGACGGCGCGCTCGATCATGGCGCGGTGGCGGTCGCTGCCGAGCCGGTTCAACACCACGCCGGCAAGGTTCAGGCGCGGATCGAAGCTGGCGAAGCCGTGCACAACCGCCGCCGCCGATTGCGCCTGGCCCGACACATCGAGCACGAGCAGCACGGGGATGCCGAAGCGGATGGCGAGCTCGGCCGCGGCGCCCTCACCCATCGCCCCGCCGGCAACGCCGTCGAACAGGCCCATGGCGGATTCGATCACGAGCAGATCGGCGTCATTCCCCGCGGCGTGAATCAGGCCCTCAAGCAGCGCCGGGCCCATGGCCCAAGCGTCGAGATTGAGGCAAGGAGCGCCAGAGGCCGCTTGATGGAAGGCCGGGTCGATATAGTCCGGTCCGCATTTGGCGGCGCGGACGCGCAAGCCCCGGCGGCGGAAGGCGGCAAGAAGTGCCAGCGTCACCGTGGTTTTGCCCGAGCCCGAGCGCGGGGCGGCGACGAGGATGACTTTTGCCTTCACCTCAGGCCACCATTGCCGGGACGCGGGCGGCAAGGTCGAGCAGCTTCGCCCTGACGGTGACGATGCCGCCGATGGCGATGATGGCCGGCGCTTCGAGATCGAGCTCGCGCGATTCGGCCACAACGCGGCCAAGCGCGGAGATCAGAATGCGCTCCTCGGCCAAGGTCGCCGAGGCGATCACGGCCACGGGTTCATCCGCATCGAGGCCGGCTTGCATGAGTGAAGCGGCGATGCGCTCGAGATTGCTCAAGCCCATATAGAGCACGATCGGTTGACCGGTCCGCGCCAGCGCGCCCCAATCGACGCGGTCCTCGTCGCTACCGCAATGACCGGTGACCAGGATCAACGCCTGGTTCACCCCGCGCAAGGTGGCGGGGATCGAGGCCACGGTCAGCGCCGCGAGGCCTGAGGTGATGCCGGGGATGATGCGGAAGGGGATGCCGGCGCTGGCCAGCGCCAACGCTTCCTCGCCGCCGCGGCCGAACACGCAAGGATCGCCGCCCTTCAAGCGCAAGACCCGTCTTCCTTCCCGCGCCAGCGCGATCAGCCGGCCGGAGATATTGGCCTGCGCGGTGGAAGGCTTGCCGCCGCGCTTGCCGGCAAATTCGAGCGTGGCGCCGGGCCCCGCAAGCGCCAGCACCCGCGGATCGACCAGCGCGTCATGGACGATGACATCGGCCTTGGCCAGGCCGGCGAGCGCGTGAAGCGTGAGGTGCCCCGGATCGCCGGGTCCGGCGCCAGCGAGCCAGACATGGCCGGGCTCGAAACCTGGCAGCTTGGCCATCGCCGCTTTGAGCGCGTCCATCACGGTTGGCGTTCCTCGCGGTGACAGGCTCGCGGCAAAGTTCTATTGGCTTGGCCATGGACGAGCCACGCTCCCTCCGCCGCGGCTGGACCACCGGCGCCTGCGCCACGGCGGCGAGCAAGGCCGCCTATGCTGCGCTCCTTACCGGGGAATTTCCCGATCCCGTCGAGATCACCTTGCCGGGCGGGCAGCTTGTCGCCTTCGCCCTCGCCGTCACGCGGCAAGAACCGGATCAGGCGATGGCAGGCGTGATCAAGGATGCCGGCGACGATCCCGACGTGACCCATGGCGCTCTGGTCGAGGCCGTGGTGCGGCAGGGCGCGCCCGGCAGCGGCGTGCGCTTCAAGGCGGGGATCGGCGTGGGCACCGTCACTTTGCCGGGACTCCCGGTCGCCCCCGGCGAGCCCGCGATCAATCCGGTACCGCGCCAAATGATCCGCGCGGCCATCGCCGAAATTGCAAGCGCCCATGGCGCGTCCGGCGATGTCGAGGTCGAGATCGCCATTCCGCATGGCGAGGAGATGGCGGCCAAAACGCTCAATGCGCGGCTCGGCATTTTGGGCGGGCTGTCGATCCTCGGCACCACCGGGGTGGTGGTGCCCTATTCCTGCGCCGCCTGGATCGCCTCGATCCATCAAGGCATCGACGTCGCCCGCGCCACCGGCACGGCCCATGTGGCGGGCGCGACCGGGCGCATGTCGGAGGCCGCGGTGCGTAGACTCTACGACTTGGCCGACGGGGCACTGCTCGACATGGGCGATTTCGTCGGCGGCATGCTCAAATATCTGCGCACGCACCCGGTTCCCAAACTGACCATCGCCGGGGGCGTGGCCAAGATGACGAAACTGGCGCAAGGGCTGCTCGATCTTCATTCGGCGCGGGGCCAGGTCGAGCTTGCAGCGCTCGCCGACATGGCCCGCGCCGCGGGCGGATCGGAGCATCTCGCTACCCGCATTGCCGGGGCCAACACCGCCGCCGAGGCCTTCGGCCTGGCGGCCGAGGCGGGCGTGGCTCTCGGCGATGCCATCGCGCGGGCCGCCTGGAAGGTCGCGGCCGAGGTGATCGCCGGAACCGGCATCGTGCTCGATATCGTGTTGTTCGATCGCGAGGGAAATCTGGCCGGAAGGTCCGAGGCGAAGCCAGTGCTGGCAAAGCCGGTTCATGCCGCGCCTCCCAAGCGATAGCGACGGCGGTAGTTGGCGTCGTAGAGGGCGCTGTCGCGGAAATCCTCGGCGCCGAGCGCGCGGCCGACCAGGACCAGGGCGGTGCGCTCGGGCGGGTCCTTGGCGACTTCGCTCGCCAGGGTTCCCAGCGTGGCCCTGACGATGCGCTCATCCGGCCAGCTGGCGCGGATAACCACGGCGGCCGGGCAATCCGAGCCATAGAAGGGCAGCAGCTCCTCAACCACACGATCGAGCGCCTGGATCGAGAGATGCAGCACCAGGGTGGCGCCGGTGGCGGCGAAGGCCGGAAGCGTCTCGCGCGGCGGCATGGCCGAGGCGCGGCCGCTGGTGCGGGTGAGCACCAGGGACTGCGCCACCTCAGGCAAGGTCAGCTCGCGCTTGAGCGACGCGGCGGCGGCGGCGAAAGCCGGGACGCCTGGCGTCAAGGTGTAGGGAATGCCAAGCGCGTCAAGCCGCCGAAGCTGCTCGCCGACCGCGCTCCACACCGAGAGATCGCCGGAATGAAGCCGCGCCACATCGTGGCCGGAGCTGTGGGCCGTCTCGAACTCGGCCACGATCTCGTCGAGGCTCATGGGGGCAGTGTCGACGATGCGCGCGCCGTCGGGACAGAAGGCCAGAAGGTCCTCATTCACCAAGGAACCGGCATAGAGGCAGACGGGACAGCGCGCGATGAGGTCGCGGCCGCGAATGGTGAGGAGGTCGGCGGCGCCCGGCCCCGCGCCGATGAAATGCACGCTCATGGTTTCACCACTCGTGGTTTCACCATTCATGGTTTCACCATTGATGGTTTCACCACGCTCCACTGGGTCACGGTCATGGTCGGCCGGAATGCTTCTTTGCTCCCGACAGCATCGAGACGTTCCACGCTCAGCCTGGTCAGCGTGCCGCCATGCTCTCCTTGCGCGGCGAGAAGCGCGCGCTCGGTCTCGAGGGTAATGGCGTTGGCGACGATCCGTCCCCCCGGCTTCAACGCGGCCCAAGATTTGTCGATGACCTCCGGGTTCCCTCCCCCGCCGATGAAGATGGCGTCGGGCGGCGGCAAGGCATCGAGCGCCGCGGGCACCTCGCCGGTCACCAATTTGAGCCGGGGCACGCCAAGCTCGGCCGCATTGCCGGCGGCGCGGGCGGCGCGGGCGGAGTCACGCTCGACGCCGATGGCTCGCATCGAGGGGTGGCGCAGCAGCCATTCGATGGCGATGGAGCCCGAGCCGCAGCCGATGTCCCAGAGCAACTCCCCGGCGCGGGGGCCAAGCGAGGAGAGCGTGACGGCGCGGATCTCGCGCTTGGTGATCTGGCCGTCATGCTCGAACATTTCGTCGGGCAGGCCTGAGCTGAGCGGAATGATCTTGGCATCGGGGCTCGCCTCGATTTCGATGGCGATCAGGTTCAAACCCTCGACGTCATTGAAACCGTAGCCATCGGCACGCGTGCTGCGGATGCGCTCGCGCGGGCCGCCCAGGGCTTCCAGCACATGCAGCATCGAATGCTCGAAGCCGCGAGCGACGAGATAGCGCGCCACCTCGGCTGGCGTCGCCGCATCGGCCGACAGCGCCAGCACGCGCCGCTTCGGCTGCAACGCCGGCGCCAGGGTGTGGACCGGCCGGCCGCACAGCGACAGCGCGGTGGTGTCGTCGAGGGCCCAGCCGAGACGCGCGCAAGCCAAGGACAGCGACGACGGCGCCGGCACGCAGATGGTCTCTTCCGCCGGCACGTGGGCCGAAAGCATGGCACCAATGCCGAAGCAATAGGGATCGCCCGAGGCGAGCACCGTCACCGGCTCGCCGCGATAGGCCAGGATGGCCGGCATCGACTCCGCAATCGGGCTGTGCCAGGGCACGCATTCGCCCTGGGGCAGACCGTCGGCGAGCGCGAGGTGACGGCGGCCGCCGATGACGAGTTTGGCGTTGGCGATCAGCGCTCGAGCCGCGGGGCTAAGACCCTCGACACCGTCCTCGCCGAGCCCCACGATGGCGAGCCAACGGCCTGGCTGATGCCGATGTGGCGCATCGGTCATGGCGCAACCCGTGTGTTCGAATGCAGCGGACGAAGCTTCTCATTCTCGGCGGCAGCAGCGAGGGCGCGGACCTCGCGCGCGCGCTTGAGCCCAACCCGCGCTTCGACGCGACGCTGTCGCTCGCCGGCGCGACCCAGCATCCGGCTGAAAGTCCGGCGCGCATGCGGAGCGGCGGCTTCGGCGGCGCCGACGGCCTGGCGCGCTACCTCATCGAGAACCGCATCGATCTGCTGATCGACGCCACGCATCCCTTCGCCGCGAATATGAAGCGGAACGCGGTGGAGGCCGCGGGCGCGGCCGGCGTCACCCTGCTTGCGATCCGCAGGCCGGCCTGGAGGCCGGAGCCCGGCGACGACTGGATCGTGGTCCCCGATCTTGAGCACGCGGCCGCGGCGCTGGGGGAGCAGCCGAAGCGCGTCATGTTGACCTCGGGGCGCAAGGAGCTGGCGCCGTTCAAAGCCGCAGGCCAGCATTTCTATGTGTTGCGCAGCGTCCAGGCGCCCGAGCCTGACGCGTTGCCCGCTCGCGTCGAGACGATCCTTGCACGCGGGCCATTTCGCTTGGACGACGAGCTCGAATTGCTGCAAGCCCACGCCATCGACATCCTGGTGACCAAGAATTCCGGCGGCATGGCCACGTCGGCCAAGCTTGCCGCTGCGCGCGCGCTGTCCCTGCCCGTGATCATGGTGAGCCGTCCGGCGATGCCCGACGCGGCAAGCGTCGAGAGCGTGGCCGAAGCTCTTGCCTGGCTGGAGCGCGATCATAGCTCGACCAGCTCCGCGTGACGAAGGGTATAGACGACAGGACGGCCACCGCACTCAACGCGCCGCGTCGCGCTCGAGCCGACGATGACCAAGGTGCGCATATCGGCGCGCGCCGGATCGGCGTCGGCCAGGGTGGTGATGTCGATGCTCTCATCCGGCTGGCTCACGGCACGGGCAAAGATCACCGGCGTGGTGCCGGCGCGGTGCCGGCCGATGCGCGCCAGGGCCTGGCCAAGCTGCCAGGGGCGCGCCTTCGAGGCCGGGTTGTAGAGCACTATAATAAAGTCAGCCGACGCCGCCGCCTCCAGGCGCTTCAGCACCAGATCCCAGGGCTTGAGATTGTCGGAGAGCGACATCACGCAGAAATCGTGACCCAGCGGGGCGCCGATACGGGCCGCGGCGGCAAGCATGGCCGAGACCCCCGGCACCACACTGATGTCGATGTCCCGCCATTCAGGCTTGCCGGTCTCGATCGCCTCGAACACCGCACTGGCCATGGCGAACACGCCGGGATCGCCGGAAGAGACCACGGCCACGACTCTGCCGGAAGCGGCAAGCGCGAGCGCCTGATTGGCGCGGGCCAGCTCCTCGCGATTGTCGGACGCATGCCTGATTTGGCCCGACTTCTCGGGCACGCGGGCGAGATAGGGTCCGTAGCCGACCAAATCGGTTGCGGCGGCGAGCGTCGCGGTCGCGAGCGGCGTCGTCAGCTCCGACGCGCCGGGGCCAAGGCCCACGATAGCGAGACGGCCGGTCATAGCGGCTTCCGCAAGCCCGGCACCAGCACGATGCCGAAATAGGCCGCCTCGTCGTCTGGCTTGTCCGCGAGCCGGACGATGCGCTCCTCCGGCATGGTGCCGCGCTCGACATAGATGGCGCGATCGAGCAGGCCTGCTTGCGCCAGCGCCTGCCTGATCTTGGCGAGGTTGCGGCCGACCTTCATGATCACGGCCGCGTCGCAGGCGGCGAGCCGTTCCACCAGTCTGTCGGCGGCCATGGTGCCGGACAGCACCGCGAGCATCTCATCGCCGCAGGTCATGGGGCTGGCGGCGCGCGTCCAGCAGCCGCTCATGGCGGTGATGCCAGGGATGACCTCGCAAATGTATGTCTCCGCCAGCCGCTCATGCAGATGCGCATAGGAGCCATAGAAGAAGGGATCGCCGGCGCAGAGCACGGCGACGTCCTGGCCCTGGTCGAGCTTCGCGCCGAGCATGGCGGCGCTGTCGTCATAGAAGGCGATCAGGGCGTCGCGATAGCGGGGGTCGGTCTCGGCGATCTCGGTGGTGTAGGGATAATCGAGGCGGACCAGCTCGGCCTCTGGATTCAGATGGCCGTTGACGATGCGCCGCGCATTGCCGGGATTGCCCCTCTTGGCGAAGAAGGCGATCACCGGCGCCGATTTCAGAATGCGCGCGGCCTTCAGCGACATTAGCTCAGGGTCGCCGGGGCCGACGCCTACGCCGTAGAGGGTCCCGCGAATTGCCATCACTCGGCCTCGCTCGCCAGCGCGTTGACGGCGGCGACGGCCATGGCGCTACCGCCTTTGCGGCCAGTCACGATCAGGAACGGCACCGAATTGTGGCTTGCGAGCGCTTCCTTCGATTCCGCCGCGCCGACAAAACCGACCGGCATGCCGATGATCGCGGCTGGCTTCGCCGCGCCGGCATCGATCAGCTGCAACAGCCGGAACAGCGCGGTCGGCGCATTGCCGATGGCGACCAGGGCGCCGTCGAGCCGGTCGAGCCAAAGATCGAGCGCCGCGGCCGAGCGCGTGGTCCCGAGCTTCGCGGCCCGCTCATGGATGCCTGGCGCATCGAGGGTGCAGACGATGTCGTTGGCGGCAGGCAGACGCGCGCGCGTGATCCCGTTCGCCACCATCTTCGAATCGCAGAGGATCGGCTTGCCGGCGAGCAGCGCGCCGCGCGCGGCGGAGACGAAGCCCGGTGAGAAGGTAAGGTCGCGGGCGATCTCGACCATGCCGCAAGCATGGATGATGCGCACCACAACACGCGCCTGGTTTTGATCGAAGCGGGCGAGGTCCGCCTCGCCGCGGATGATGGCGAAGGAGCGGCGATAGATCTCGGCGCCGTCCTGAACATAATCGTATTCGGCGCTCATGGACGCTGTCCCTCCGCCGACTGAAGCAGCGCGACGATCTGGTCGATGGTGAGTCCGGTCAGGGCCGGCGTGCCGGTGGTCGTGCCATCGTGGATCAGGTCGTAGCGGCCGTCGCGACCCACGAGGGTCAGCGCGGCGGGCCCGCGATGGGCGCAGGATTTGACGCAGGCCGAGACGTGGATAGTGCGGCACTTGTTGAGCGGGACGCGCGCAAGGCGGCTCGCATCGCCGCGCGCATCGACGCTGGCGCTGGCGCAGGCCGGCGCGCCGACGCAGGCAAAGATGTGCAGACGCCGGTCGTCGGGGCCGGCGATCAGGCCCAAAGCGGTGACTTCGTCACTCAGATCTTTGCTGTCCGCGGCCGCCACACCCGGCAGCAGCAGCGCGCGCCAGGGCGTGGTCCTCAAACTGCCATGGCCATGACGCTCGGAAAGATCGGCAAGCTTCGCCAGCGCTCCGGCGTCGATGCGGCCGAAGGGCAAGCCCACGCCAAAGCAGCCTTCGGCTCGATTCGGATTTGGAATGAAGCCGACCGGAGATCGCGCGTGCGGTGTTGGGTTGTCCGGTATCGGGATCGGCGTCAAACCGGCAGCGGGAAAGATCGCTTCCTCGCCGATCTCCCCGATCAACGCAGCCATGCGGCGCGGCGGCTGGCGCCGTTCGCTGGAGAGATGAAGGAAGGCGAGGGCCAAGGCCTTGACCGTTTCGACCAGTGTTGGCGGCGAGGCGCGCGAACACAGCGCCACTTGCGTGCCGCCATCGAGCTGCAGCGCGAGGCTGTCTCCAGCGGCACGAACCATGATGTCGGCGGTGACGCCCGCGAGCGGCAGCACGCCGCCGCCATCGACGAGCACGGCGAATTTGGGCGGCAGCGCCTGCAAAGCCTGCTCCGCCCCAAGCATCGACTCGATCTCGCGCGCCGACGCGTGAGCGTCGAAGGACGCGGTTGCATCGTCGGAACCGAGCGGGCTCGCCATGACGTTGCGCACGGCCTCGGCCGCAGGGTTGGCGCTGGCGAGGCCGGCGCCGATAATGATTTCGGCGAGCTGCTCGGCCGAGCGCGGCGTGAGACCCCTGAGCTGGAAATTGGCGCGAGAGGTCAGATCGATATGGCCGTTGCCGTGACGGCTTGCCGCGCCGGCGACGATGCGGGCCGCTTCGGCGGTGACGGTACTGGCGGTTGGCTTCACCCGCGCGAGCCAGCCGTCGCCGGACTGCATCGGCGAGAGCAGCGTCGGGCACCAGCCCTTGATCGCGGGCGCCGCGGTCATGACCCGGCCTCCCGCATCGTCGCGACGGAGTTACGGCGCGGCCGCCACAGACCGCGCTTGACCGCCTCGTCGAAACGAGCGGCCATGGCCTCGCGCGCCGACGGGTTCTCCCGGCGCAGGAAAGCGTCGACAGAGTCGTCGCCAAGGGTCGCATCGAACAGCGCATCGAATTGAGGATCGAGACGCGCCGGCAAAGTGGCGGCGAAGGCGAACAGACCCTCGACGCTCCGCGTCACCTCGGCGGCGCCACGATAGCCGTGGCGCAACATGCCCTCGATCCAGGCCGGATTGGCCGCCCGGCCGCGCACGATGCGCGCGATCTCCTCCACCAGCGTGCGCACCTTCGGCGCTTCGGGGCGGGAAATGTCGGTGTGATAGAGCGCGGGCGTCCCGCCGAGACGGTCGGCGGCGGCGGCGAAACCGCCTTCATAAGCGGCGAAATCGAGACTATCGAGCAGGTCGATCTCGGCGTGATCCTGCTGATGCAGGAAGGCGTCGGCCTGGCGGACGCGCGCGGCGAAGCCGTCGGCATCGGCCAGGCCGTCGATCCCCTTGCCATAGGTCGTGGCCGAAGCGGCGAGATAGTCGCGGCCGAGATCGGCACGGGCCTCCCAGGCGCCGCGCTCAACCCGCTCCGTCACCCCTGCCCCATAGTCGCCAGGGGCCGCGCCATAAACCCGCGCCGTCGCCCGCCGCCAAGCCTCACCCTTCAGCCCGCGCGCCGAGGCGGCAAGCAGGTTCCACTCGCCGGGCTCGTCGCGGGCGGCGATGGCGCGGACAGCCTCGTCGAAGAGCGCAATCTGGGGCTCGAAGGCGTCGCGGAACAGTCCGGAAATGCGCAAGGTCACGTCCACGCGCGGATGCTCCAGCTCGGCAATCGGCAAAATCTCGATGCCGGTGACGCGATTGGAACCCTGATCCCAGATGGGCCGCGCGCCCATGAGCAGAAGCGCCAGCGCCAGATCTTCGCCGCCGGTGCGCATGGTGGCGCTGCCCCAAACATCCATCACCAGTTTGCGCGGCCAGTCGCCATGATCCTGCAAATGCCGGCGGATCAACTCCGCCGCGGCCTTCTCGGCGAGCACAACCGCGGAGCGCGTCGGCACCGCGCGGGGATCGATGGTGTAGAGATTGCGGCCCGTCGGCAGCACGTCGGCGCGACCGCGCGTCGGCGCGCCCGAGGGACCGGGGACGATGAATTTGCCGTCGAGCGCCGCGACCAGCGCTTCGCGCTCGCATGCCGCCGCTTGGTCGATTCGCGCGGCGAGGCGCTCCACATCAAGCTCGGGGTTCGACTGCGCCAGCGCGGTGAGGAATTCGGCGCGTCGATGCGGCTCGGGCGCGCGCCCGAACACATGCAGCCCGTCCCTGATCTGCAAATCCTTGACGTCGCAGAGATAGGCGTCAAGCCGGGCGAGCTGGTCCTCGTCCGAGATGGCGGTCTGCGCCCCGCTCTCGGCCAGCAATCCCGCGGCGGCGGCGCGGTCGAGAATCTCCTGGCGGAGCAGCGCGGTGCGGCGGCGGTCGAGCCCGTCGGCCGCGGCGAATTCGTCGATCAGGCGCTCAAGCTCCAAACTCTCATTGCTCAACCCGGCAGGCTTCAGCGGCGGCGTCAGATGACCGATGGTCACCGCCCCGAGCCGCCGCTTGGCCGCTGCCGCCTCACCCGGATTGTTGACGATGAAGGGATAGGCAACAGGGACGCCACCGAGCAGCGCCGAGGGCAGGCAGGAGGACGACAGGGCCATGGCCTTGCCCGGCAGCCATTCGAGGGTGCCATGGGTGCCGAGATGGATGAGGGCGTGAACGCCCACGACCTGCCGCAGCCAGAGATAGAAGGCGACATAGACGTGGCGGGGCGGAAGGTCCGGATCGTGATAGCTCGATTTGCGATCGAGCACATTGCCGCGGTCAGGCTGGATCGCGGCCACGAGCTTGCCATGACGGGCGAAGCGCAAGGTGAATTGCCCATCGCGGATCGCGGGGTCGTCCGCCGGCGCCCCCCACGCCGCCATGATCTTGGCGCGCGCGACGGGGTCGAGACCGGCAAGCAGAAGCTCATAGTCGCGAAGCGGCAGGAATGGCGCCGGCGCGGCCTCGCACAGCTCCGCCACCACGGCGTCGCCATCGGGGAGCGTGCCGCCCATATCGAAGCCTTCGCGTTCAAGCAGCCCCAAGATCTCCACGCTGCTGGCGATGGCATCGAGGCCCACGGCGTGGGCGGCTTGACCCGCCGCGCCCGGATAATCCGACAGCACCAGCGCCAGGTTCCGCCTCGAGCGCGGCGTGGTCGCGAGCCTCGCCCAGGCGCCCGCGCTTCGCGCCGCGGCGGCGATACCGTCCGCGGCGGGCTGATGCGCGACACGGGCGAACTCAAGTCCTTCGACCTCGGTGTGCTCGCCCTTGAACGAGATCGCCGCGGTCAGCAGCCTGCCGTCGAGCTCGGGCAGCACCACCTGCATGGCGAGATCGGTCTGCGACAGACCCCGCGCCGAGTCCTGCCAGGCTTCCCGGCCGGAGCCTGAGAGCACCAGTTGCAAGATCGGCGCGCCGGCCGCCTCCAACGGCGATGGCGCGTCGTCGAGGCGAGCGGAGAAGGAGGTGGCGTTGAGCACGATGTGTGGGGCCCAGTCGCGCAAACACGATGCCACGAAGTGGCCGGTGTCGCGATCCTTCAGGCTGCCGACATAGAGGGCGCGGACATGGAGGCCTTGCTCGTCGAGCGCGTGTGCCAGGGCCTCGATGGGGGCGAGATCGGCGGCGAGCAGATAGGCGCGGTAGAACACGATCACGGCGAGCGGGCGTTCCGGGCTCTGCGTAAGGTCGAGGCAATACTCGCCATAGGCTGCGACCGGCTCGGCGGCGAGGCCATGGTCGGGCGCTTGGTCCGCCAGATGCGCCATCAGACCAAGGGCGCGGCGCATATTCTCCGGTCCGCCCGAGGCGAAATAGGAGTCGAGCCGTGCCAGCACCGCCTCCGATACGGTGGAGAGTTCCGCCAGGCGCGAATCCGGGCGCGGCTCGCCCGGCAGCAGCGCCAAAGGGATGCCCCGGGAGCGGGCGGCGTGGGCTACTTCTTCCACGCCATAGCGCCAATAATCGAGGCCGCCGAGCAGGCGGATGACGACGCAGCGCGCCTCGGCGATAATTTGCTCGACATAGAGGTCGACCGACATCGGGTGGCGGAGCCTGGCGAGATTGGCGAGGCGGAGGGACGGGAGCTCAGCCCTATTCGCGTCCCAAGCCGCGGCGGCCGCGCCGAGATCGCTGTCGGAAAAAGACAGAAAAACGAGATCGGCCCGCGACTGGCCAAGATCGATGGCGGCTTCCGCCTCGTCCAGTGCTCTTGTCTCGCGAACCAACAGATGCATGGTCTAATCCAGAATGTGGGCTTCGATCGCGGCGCGGTCGAGCCCGGTCTGGCCGATCACCACGATCTGGCCCTGCCGCGCGCCCGCATTCGGCCACGGGCGGTCGAAGCTCGAGCGAAAGCGCCCGCCAACCCCTTGCACCGCGAGGCGCATGGGCTTGCCCGCGACCGCGGCAAAACCCTTGATGCGGAGCACGTCGTGGGTTTCGGCCACCGCCTTGAGGCGGTCCAGCAGCGCATCCGGATCGTCGATCTCGGGCAGCGCCACGACGAAGCTCTCGAAATCGTCATGCTCGTGCTCGCCATCGAGCGCGTCGTGATGGGAGGGCCGCGCGGCGAGATCGTCCTCCGCCGCGGCACCGAGCCCCAACAGCACATCGGCATCCACCCTGCCCTCATGCGCGGCGACGATTTTGACCGCGCGCGGCACGATGGCGGCAACCTGGCGCGACAGGAGCTCGCGGGTCGCGGTGTCGATCAGATCGGTCTTGTTCAGAACGATGAGGTCGGCGGCCATGAGCTGGTCCTGATAAACTTCGGCCAGCGGATTGTCGTGATCGACCGACGGGTCCAGCTCGCGCTGACGCGCAACCGCCTCGGGGTCGTCGGCGAAGCGCCCGGCGGCAACGGCAGGCGCATCGACCACGGCGATGACGCCGTCAACCGTCAGCCGCGACCGGATGCTCGGCCAGTCGAAAGCCTTAACCAGGGGCTTGGGCAGCGCCAGGCCAGAGGTCTCGATAATGATGTGGTCGGGCGGGGAGTCGCGGTCGATCAGCGCCTGCATGGTGGGGACGAAATCCTCGGCCACGGTGCAGCACAGACAGCCATTGGACAGCTCGACGATGTTCTCCTCCGGGCAGGACTCGATGCCGCAGCCGCGCAGAGTGTCGCCGTCGATGCCGACGCTGCCGAATTCATTGACGATGATGGCGATGCGCTTGCCGCGCGCCGTCTCGATCAGGTGGCGGAGCAGCGTGGTTTTCCCCGCGCCGAGAAAGCCCGTGATGATGGTTGCGGGGATACGCGTGGCGGTCGTCATTCGGCGGCATCCTTGAATTGTTCAAGCTGAGAGGGAAAGCGGGCGATCACCGTCGTCTGCATGGAGGCCGGGCGCTTCGACGGCAGCACGACGCCGGTCTTGGCTTCGGCGTAGGTGGCACAATAAGTGAGGAGATCGGCGGCGTGCTCGGGGCCGAGATCGCCCATCAGATAGGACCATTTTCCGGGCGCCGCGATCCCGACCGAGCAGCCCCGCTCGCAATTGGCGAAGCAGAGCATGGGACGAAGCTGCACCGGCGCGCCCGCGCCCATCTCGGCGGTCAGGGATTGCAACGCGTCAAAGAGGCGGCGGCCATCGGTGGCTGCACCGTCTGGCGCGGCCTCCGCTCCGCCGCACTGGCAGGAAACGCAGACAAAGAGTTGTGGGCGGTTTTCTTGCGACAATTCGACCCCGTCGGACGGCTGACCACGTTCCCGGGGTGCAATGCTTGAAAGGCGCGACGCCGCGCCGGCGCGGACCGCCTCCACGCTGCCAGGGCACCCCGCCCGGCATCGAGGTTCGAACAAGCGACGGCAGGTCTCCTGGCTCGCGGATCCTTCACTGGCCGAGGCCTTCCCAGGGTCGCGCCCCCAGTGGTCAATTACGGCTAGCTTTCCGCCTACAGTTGCGGGGGCAGCTGCGGAATTCGGGTGAAAACCCGTCACCGCATTCCCTTTTCACTCCTCATTCTGGAGGAGACCGTCATTTTCGCCCCCACTAAAGGGCCGGGTGCACGGCCTTGTCAACGAAGATGGGGCCGATCGTCAATCGGGCTTGCGGCGAGGCGGGTCCAGTCTATAGTTTCGGCTGTCGTCGGTTCCCGCGCTCGCAACGCGGGACGCAAGACGGGAACGCGGTGAGAGGCTTGAGCCTCGAAGCCGCGGCTGCCCCCGCAACTGTAGGCGGAGAGCTGCCCCTCAACGAGATGCCACTGGAGCTCATCCTCCGGGAAGGCGGAGGACGGTAGCTTTGACCCGCAAGCCAGTAGACCGGCCGGCGACTGGCAACCTGAACGGCCCTCGGGTGGAGGGCAGAGGGAGAACATAATGACCAGCCTATCGAACAAGCGACCGGACGCGGCCGGAAGTGTCGCCGCGGACCTTACGGCTGCGCGCGCCATTCCCATCTTCATGGCGGCGCTGCTCGGCATCTTCATCGTCGGCGGTGTGGGCTTTTCCCATATCGAGGCGGTGCATAACGCCGCGCATGACTACCGCCATTCCATGGCCTTTCCTTGCCACTAAGGGGGGCCGGATGGATTATTTCCGTAACATCGTCCTGATCGCGGCGATCGCAGGGCTGATCGCCGGTCTTGGCATGACGGTCGCGCAAGAGCTGACCACGGTGCCGCTGATTCTCAAGGCCGAGACCTTCGAACAGGCGGGGGAGGCAAAGACGCCGCCCGCGCATGCCCACGAAGACGCAAGCGCTCCCGCGCACGATCACGGTGACGGCTGGGCGCCGCAAGACGGCTTCGAGCGGACCGCCTTCACGCTTGCCGCCAATGTTCTGACCGGCATCGGCTTCGCGCTGCTCCTGATCGCCGTGAGCGAGCTTGCCGGCGGCATTGCCGGCTGGAGACAAGGCGTGTTCTGGGGGCTTGCGGCCTTTGCCGTGTTTACCCTGGCACCCGGTCTCGGGCTGCCGCCGGAGCTTCCGGCGATGCCTGCGGCGGAGCTTGGGCCCAGACAAATCTGGTGGGTGGGGACAGTTGCGTCCACCGCGGCAGGTCTTGCCTTGCTCGTCTACGGACGGTCGGTGCTGGCGATCGTGGGCGGCGTGGCCCTTCTGGTGGCGCCGCACATCATTGGCGCGCCCCAGCCAGCAACCTATGAGACAGCGGTGCCGGAAGGCCTGCATCACAGCTTCGTCGTGGCGGTGGTGCTGACGACGCTGGTGTTTTGGGTGCTGCTTGGCGGGTTGACCGGGTTCTTCCGCGGGCGCTTCACGCCCACAGCCTGACGCATGTCCAAGGACACAGCCGCCGGACGCGGGCGCTTGACGCTCGTGCTCGGCGGCGCCCGCTCCGGCAAGAGCCGCTACGCCCAGACCTTGGCCATGGCCATGCCGCCGCCCTGGATCTACATCGCCACGGCGGAGCCACGTGACGATGAGATGCGGACGCGGATCAAGGCGCATCAGCGCATGCGGGGGGAAGGCTGGCTGACAACCGAAACCCCGATCGATCTCGGCGGCGCCGTGTCGGAGGCGCCAGGAAGCGCGCCGCTTCTGATCGACTGCCTTACGCTCTGGCTCTCAAATCTGATGCTGGGGAACCACGATATCGACGCGGCGATCGAGCGCCTCGATGATGCGCTTCAGGCGCGCGCGGCGCCAATCATCGCCGTCAGCAACGAGGTTGGACTCGGCATCGTTCCGGAGACCCCGCTCGGCCGCGACTTTCGCGATCGCGCCGGCTCTCTCAACCAGCATCTTGCCGCCAAGGCGCATCAGGTCGTCTTGATGGTGGCGGGACTGCCCATGATCGTGAAGGCATCGCCATGACCAATGAACCGAGCAAGGACGAAGAGGAGCGCCATCGCGCCAAGATGGCGAACCGCAAGGCGGCGCAAGACGCCGAGGTCGCCGGCAAGACCATCGAGAATAAGGGGCTGCTCATCGTCCACACCGGAACCGGCAAGGGCAAATCGACCGCGGCCTTCGGCCTCCTGCTGCGCATGGTCGGCAATGGCGGCCGCTGCGCCGTGGTGCAATTCATCAAGGGCGCCTGGAACACGGGCGAGCGGAGCGTGCTCGAAGGCTTCGGCGATCTCGTGCGCTGGCACACGCTGGGCGAAGGCTTCACCTGGGAGACCCAGGATAAGGCCCGCGATATTGCGGCCGCGGCAAAGGCCTGGGAGACGGCCAAGGAGCTGATGCAGGATCCAGAGCTCAAATTGCTGGTGCTCGACGAGCTCAACATCGCGCTCCGCTACGATTATCTGCCGCTGGACGACGTGGTCGAGACGCTGAAGCACAGAAGACCGGACCTGCATGTCGTGGTCACCGGGCGCAACGCCAAGCGCGAGCTGATCGAGGCGGCCGACCTCGTCACCGAGATGACGCTGGTGAAGCACCATTTCGCGCAAGGGGTGAAGGCGCAGGCCGGCATCGAGTTCTAATGCCAGCTCGCGCCATCATGCTGCAGGGGACGGCTTCCAATGTGGGGAAGTCGCTGCTGGTGGCGGGGCTTGCCCGCGCGTTGAGTTTGCGCGGGCTTGCCGTGCGTCCCTTCAAACCGCAGAACATGTCCAACAACGCCGCGGTGACGCCGGATGGCGGCGAGATCGGCCGGGCGCAGGCGCTACAAGCGCGCGCGGCGCGCGTGCCGCTCTCGGTGCACATGAACCCGGTGCTGCTCAAGCCTCAGAGCGAGATCGGCGCGCAAATCATCGTGCAGGGCAAGGTCTTCGGCCAGGCGAATGCGCGCGCGTTCCAGGAGATCAAGCCGAAGCTCTTGCCGGCGGTGCTGGAGAGCTTCACCAGGCTCAAAGCCGAGGCCGATATCGTCCTGGTCGAAGGCGCAGGCAGCGCCACCGAGATCAATCTCCGCCAGCACGATATCGCCAATATGGGCTTTGCCCGTGCCGCCCAAGTGCCGGTGGTGGTGATCGGCGACATCGACCGCGGCGGCGTCATCGCCAGCCTCGCCGGCACCAAGACCGTGCTCGCGACCGAGGATGCGAGTCTGGTCGCGGGCTTCATCGTCAATCGCATGCGCGGCGACCTTTCGCTATTCGCCGACGGCATGGAGGCAATCGCACGGCTCACGGGCTGGCCCGCGCTCGGCCTCGTCCCCTTCTTCGACGGCGCGCGGCTGCTGCCGGCGGAGGATGCTTACGATCTGGCCGAGACGCGGAGGCCGCGCGGCAACGGCCGCATCGGGGTCGCGGTACCGCTGCTGCCGCGCATCGCCAATTTCGACGACCTCGATCCGCTCAGCGCCGAGCCCGATGTGGAGCTGATCATGGTCAGGCGCGGCAGCCCCCTCCCCGTCTGCGATCTCGTGGTGCTGCCGGGCTCGAAGTCGACCATCGCCGACCTTGCCGCGCTGCGCGAGGAGGGCTGGGATATCGACATCGCCGCGCATGTGCGGCGCGGCGGCCATGTGCTCGGGCTTTGCGGCGGGTATCAGATGCTTGGGCGCGGCATTGCCGATCCGCAAGGGATCGAGGGCGCGGCCAAGACCGTGTCGGGGCTTGGTCTGCTCGAGCTCGACACCGAGATCAGGAGCGACAAATCCCTGACCGAGGTCGCGGGCGAGAGCATCGCCGATGGCGTGGCGTTCAGGGGCTACGAGATGCATATGGGCGTGACCACGGGGGCCGCCACGGCGAGGCCTCTGCTTCGCTTCGACGACGGCCGCGAGGACGGCGCGATGTCGGCGGATGGCCGCGTGGCCGGAACCTATGTGCACGGCCTGTTCGCCGAGGACGTCCAGCGTAGCGCCTGGATCCAGCGTCTGGGCGGCGCCCCATCCCACTATCGTCACGACGCCGAAATCGAGAGCACCCTCGACGCGCTCGCCGCGCATCTCGAGACGCATATCGACGTCGATCGTCTGCTCAAAGCAGCGCGATGAGCAAAGCAAGCAGCAGAAGGGCCGCGATTTGCACGATGCAGGCGGTGCGATACAACGACAGCGCGCGGCGGATGTCGGTGGATGTCGCCTCGTTGCTCCCGTCCCCGATCCAGGCATCGGCGGTGAGCGTGCCATGATAGGCGCGAGGTCCGGCAAGCTTCAATCCGAGCGCGCCGGCGAGTGCCGCCTCGGGCCATCCGGCATTGGGCGAGCGGTGGCGACCAGCATCCCTCCGCACCGCGCTGAACGCAGCCTTGAGGCTCGCATCGTGATGAAACCAGGCGGCAATGGCGATCCAGAGCGCGGCGAGACGCGAGGCGGGCAGGTTGAGCAGATCGTCGAGCTTGGCCGCGCTCCAGCCGAAGGCGGCGTAGCGGGGGTCGAGATGGCCGATCATGCTGTCGGCGGTGTTCACGGCCTTATAGGCCGCCATGCCGGGGAGACCGAAGACAACGCCCCAAACGCAAGGCGCCACCACGCCGTCGGAAAAATTCTCGGCGAGGCTTTCGATCGCGGCTCTCGCGACGCCCGCATCATCGAGGTCCTTGGTATCGCGGCCGACGATCTGCGCCACGGCGTCGCGCCCGACCTCGAGCCCGAGCGCGTCGAGGGCATCGGCGACGGCCGCCACGTGATCGTAGAGGCTTCGCTGGGCGAGGAGCGTGCTGGCCAAGAACGCCAGCACGCCAAGAGCGAGCAGATGCGAAAAGAGCGAGCGCGCCCCATATTGCAGAAGCAGCGCCGGCAGGATCGCCGCCGCGAGCAGGACCGCGAGCGCGAGCGCCCCGTTGAACCGCCGCATTGCCCCGGGCAGGCTCGGCCGGTTGAGCGCGCTCTCCAGGCGCTCCAACAACGCGCCCAGCCACATCACGGGATGTCTGATGCGATTGAACAGCGAATGGGGATAGCCGAGCGCGGCCTCGATCAAAAGCGCGCCGATGACGGTGACGGCGTTGAACGATAGGTCCATGAATCAGCCCAAGCTTCGCGGTCTACGCGGGTCCGCCGACGCGCCGCTGCATGGCGGGCGATTGCGGCAAGCGCGGCGTCTGTTTCCATCCGCGCCCGAACCCTTCATCGATCTTTCCACCGGGATCAATCCCCTGCCCTATCCCGTTCCGCCGCTCGCGCCCGAGGCCTGGACCCGGTTGCCCGAGCCCGAGGATATCGCGGCGCTGGAGCAGGCCGCGGCTAAAGCTTACCGCGTGCCCGATGCCGCCCAGATCGTGGCCGTCCCCGGCACGCAATCGCTGATCTCTCTCCTGCCCCGGCTGTTTCCGCAAGACCAGGTTGCGATCCTGTCGCCGACCTATGGCGAATATGCCCGCGCTTTCACCGCCGCTGGCACGAGAGTGTTGGAAGCCGCCACGCTGGCCGAGCTCGCGAGCGCGGACGCCGCAATTCTGTGCAATCCCAACAATCCGGACGGGCGGCGCTTCGACGCCACCGCTCTGGCCGAGCTGGTTCGAGGCCGACCCGCGGGCAGCTTGTTGGTGGTGGATGAATCCTTCTGCGACCTCGAAGATAGCGGCTTGAGCCTCGCGCCGCGTCTGCCGCTCCCCGGTGTCGTGATCTTACGGTCGCTGTCCAAAACTTATGGCCTCGGTGGGCTCAGGCTCGGTTTTGCCCTCACGGGCCCCGATCTCGCTACCGCAATCCGCGCGGCACTCGGGCCCTGGCCCGTCTCGGGGCCTGCCATCGAGATCGGCATGCAGGCGCTGTCGGATCGGTCCTGGCGCGAGGCGGCGAAAGGGCGGCTTGGACAGGAGGTGACGCGGCTCGACCGGATGCTGCACCAAGCGGGCCTTGTCATCGTCGGCGGGACGCTGTTGTTTCGCCTCGCCTCAAGCCCGACCGCGCCGGAACTGTTCGACCGCCTCGGCCAAGCAGGCATCCTCGTCCGCAAATTCGACTACGCCCGCGATTGGCTGCGCTTCGGCCTGCCCGGCAGCGAGGATGAATGGCAGCGGCTGGCCGCGGCGCTTGCCTGATCCGCTTGCGTCCTCTTCACGTCAACGTAAAGCCAAGTGATTGGCGGCGGCCCTCACGGCGCTGTTATAGCGGTCTCAACTGCTTTGGGACGGGGCTTAGGGAGGACCGCAAACCATGATGTCATATCGCTCTTTGCTCATTGCCGGCGTGGTCGCCGGTGCATTGCTCGGCTCCTTCCCGGCGCTGGCGGCGGAATGGAAGCCGTTCAGCCAAGCCGCGCTGGCCGAGGCGCAGAAGGAGGGCAAGCCGATCCTGGTCGACATCTATGCTTTGGTTCAGAGCATTCTCAAGGAGAGTACGTTCTCGCTCGGTTGCAGTCTGATTGGCTGACCAGCCGGCATAGGCAATGATCACCAGCAAAAGAGCACCGAAGAATGCAATGGCAATGCCAATCGTCTTCGTTAACCGGTGAAGATCCCCGTCAAAATAACTTTCTCTGTCCAGATGTGGCACAATACTAAATCCGAGAGAACATATCGAGTTGGTAAGCATACCGAGTTAGCATTGAAGCGGGCAACCGTAGGGCCGCGATTTCGGTTGCCTTCTTAGAGCAGCCCCGGCACCCCCCACGGGCCGCGCATAATGCCCTGCCTCCCATCGCCGTGAAATGTCCCAAGCCCGACTTGATTAACGAATTGCGGCGAGGTCATCTCCGCGCCGTTAAGCATACCGTTATCAACGAATTGCGGCGAACTCATTCAGGCATTATTAAGGTTACCGTTCGGGCTTGGCCTGCTTATCTTGGCCCTGCTTGGAATAGCCAATCAGTCGGGCGGTAAGAGCCGTCTCGGCTGATCTCGCTCGAGCTGGCACGCCTTTGGGCCATTATTCAGGACCACAAGGAGCGTCGGCGCGCCGCACCGCAGTCATAGGCTGAAGAGCGAGCAGAGACCGGACGCCCTCAGGCATTTGCATCCCCGCCATTCAGGTCAGAGGTCGCGAAGAATGAAAAGGCTCGTTTCAATCGCCGTGACCCTTATGGTGGCCGTGTTGTGTTCAACACGAATCGCTGCGGCCCAGCCCGTGGCCGAGCCTCCTAACGAGCCCTCGCCCGCTCAAGTAACAGTGAAGGATACCTTTGTCCTCGGTCCTCCGAAGGAGGACGGTCCCGTCGTGGTTCGGGCCAGCTTCGAGTTTCACGACCTCAACGAAGTCAACGAAGAGAATGAGACTTTCGGATTCACCGGCGTCCTTACGCTCAAGTGGCATGACAAGAGACAGGCCTTCGACCCCGCCGCGGTGGGCGTGAAGGAAAAAATTTACCAGGGCGACTATCAGTTCAACGAGCTCTCTCCGAGCTGGTTTCCGCAGGTTGTCCTCGTCAACAGTTCCGGTTCGACTGAACGGCAAGGGGTTCTGCTGCGGACGCTACCGGACGGCACCCAGACCCTGATGGCGAAGATAAGCGCCGTTGCCAGGACGGAATTCAACTTGAGGCGTTTCCCGTTTGACAAACAACATTTGCAGGCCGTTTTCGAAGTGCTGGGTTTCGACGACAGCGAGGTCGTGCTGCAGGTAGAGCCGCAGGTCACTGGCTCCGAGGTCAGCGAGCTTTGGTTGCCGCAATGGACCATCACCGGAATTGGCATGTCGATCCGGGATCGCCCCGCATCCTATGCCGGCGGCCATGATGCTGCTTCCGCGTTGGTCACGAGCATTGATGTGCGACGACAGTCTTTCTACTTCAGCCGCTTGGTCATTCTCCCTCTCATCGTGATCGTCCTGCTCTCCTTCTCGGTGTTCTGGATGGACCGGTCATCGTTGGGAGATCGGATCAGCATATCGTTCATCGGGATTCTGACCGCCGTCGCCTACCAGGTCGTGATGAACGATATATTGCCCCGAATCGCCTATATGACGTGGATAAACGGCTTTCTGAATTTCAGCTTCCTCATGATGGTCGCGACGGTCATCGTCAACCTGGTGGTGGGCGGGCTCGATCAGCAGGGAAGGGTTGAGGTCGCGCATCGCATCGATTATTTGTGCCGTTGGGTTTTTCCTATCGCCTATTTTGCGCTCATTCTGATTTTGTTCGGAGTAGTGTTCCTTCTCTACTAGCCGTTACGACGTCCGCTTCTGGCAGATTTTGTTGATTTAGTCGGGGCTTGATCGGGGCGTGGTGGCGTGATTCCGTTCTCCTTGTGATTTGCAGGAGGGCGGATGGATGATGGGGACGCAGGCGGCACCGGAGCGGCTGTTTTACG
>Ga0307377_10000622_pt1 | contig 46568 bp, 40 predicted proteins | sample TR3MG_FD_202535 | JGI IMG/M metagenome (GOLD analysis project Ga0307377, IMG submission 202535) | Soil microbial communities from Risofladan, Vaasa, Finland - TR-3 | ecosystem: Environmental > Terrestrial > Soil > Coastal area > Acid sulfate soil | place: Finland: Risofladan, Vaasa | collected...
TGAGTCATGGCGATGCTCTAATCTCAAACTTCCTATTTGAGTCATGGCGATGCTCTAATCTCAAACTTCCTATTTGAGTCATGGCGATGCTCTAATCTCGAACGTCCTGTTCGAGTCATGGCAGCGCACTAATCAGAAACATCGTGTTTCAAGCCATGGCTACAGGGACACTAGACCATCCATGGTCGTCGGATTGGCGTTTCTCGTTCTATTCTGGTAAACTAAAATATGTAAAAGACTAAGGCATATGAAAGAAAATAACAAGTCAAAGATGCCATGGATATTTTGCGTCAGACAAGGAGGTACGTCTCCAGAGGTCAGTTAACAGAGGCCAGAGATCTGATATCAGAAAGGGAATGCCACGATCTGACACATCTTGTTTCTGACATCTGATTTCCGAGTTTTGGTGAACCTGCCGACGCAGTATGACACAAAATAGACTGGCACACTGGCTTATTATTTTTTAATGTGCCACAGGTGAAAGAAAGGTTAGGTTATCAATATGCAACGTGCTCATGGCCGGGCTTATGATGAATTAAGGGCTGTTAAAATTTCACGTCAGTTCACAAATATACCTGAGGGTTCGGTTCTCATCGAAATCGGGGAGACTAGGGTCTTATGTACCGCCAGCGTAGAGGAAAAAGTACCTCACTTTCAGAAAGGCTCAGGCAAGGGATGGGTTACTGCGGAGTATGCAATGATTCCGCGGGCGACGCAGTCCCGGACTCAACGTGAGGCGACCAAAGGAAAGCTTACCGGCCGCACAATGGAAATTCAACGCTTAATCGGACGGGCACTTCGATCCGTGGTTGATTTAAAAAAGCTCGGAGAACGCACAATCTGGCTGGATTGCGATGTTCTACAGGCAGATGGCGGAACCCGTACCGCTGCCATCACCGGAGCATACGTTGCCCTGGTTGACGCGATCCGTTTTTTAATGGAAAAGAAACTTATTCGAACAAACCCAATACAGGATACACTGGCAGCCATCTCCGTAGGGAAGGTCCAAGGACAGGCAGTTCTGGATTTAGCGTATGAAGAAGATTCACAAGCGGACGTGGACATGAATGTCGTCATGACTGGCGCCGGGAAGTTTGTGGAAATCCAAGGAACCGCGGAAGAAACCCCTTTTGACCGTGCAGATTTGGATGCGTTTTTGCAACTTGCCGAAAAGGGGATCCGAACTCTGATGGAGGTTCAGAAGTCAGCAGTGGAAACTTCTGCATGAAGATACTGCTTGCGACTCAAAATCAGGGAAAGGTCCGAGAACTTCGAAAGCTGCTTGTGGATGAGGAGATTGATGTACTATCGTTACAAGATATTTCGGATTGGGAAGACGTGGAGGAAAATGGGGTAACCTTCGCAGACAATGCCGCACTTAAAGCCAGAGAAGCGGCCCGGAGAACAGGATTGATTGCCCTTGCCGATGATTCTGGTTTAGAAGTTGATGCCTTAGATGGTGCACCGGGAGTCTATTCTGCGCGTTATGCTGGGGAGCCTAAAGATGATGAACGCAACAATGACAAACTACTCCATCTCTTAGAAACGATCCCCGAGGACAAAAGGTCGGCGCGTTTTCGTTGTGCGTTGGTTATGGCAACTCCTTTTGGAGAAGAATATCTGACAGAGGGCGTTGTCGAAGGGCGAATTTTGACCCAACGCCGCGGAACGGATGGTTTTGGCTATGACCCGGTCTTTTATCTGCCGGAGTTTGCTCAGACGATGGCCGAACTGACCTTGACTGAAAAAAATACGTTAAGTCATAGAGCTCAGGCATTTCGTCAAGTGATCCCGATCCTAAGAAATCTAAAAGATAGATCTAAAAAATAAATAACTTTCTTTATTTATTCTTGACGAATGGATAGAGATGAGCTATACTGATCAAGTCACCAATCGGGGCATAGCGCAGCTTGGCTAGCGCGCCTGCCTTGGGAGCAGGAGGCCGGGGGTTCAAATCCCTCTGCCCCGACCATGATTTTCCCAATCTTCCTCGGTTGAAATGGTGACTTGGGTTGACAATCGTAATCCTTGAACTGCGCCTGTAGCTCAGTTGGATAGAGCATCTGCCTTCTAAGCAGGTTGTCGGGGGTTCGAATCTCTCCAGGCGCACCAACATTACAAATTTTATGGTGGGTGTGGCGAAGTGGTTAACGCACCGGTTTGTGGTACCGGCATTCGTGGGTTCAAGACCCATCACCCACCCCATAACGCAAAAGTTGCATCGGACTCTAAGTCCGGTGCTTTTGTTTTGCAATGATGCTAGCCTATAAAGAGAAGGGCGATTAGTTCTAAATTCTCTTTTATAGGCTACAAATTTGTCGGAGGCCCCCTCAAAAAGCTTTTGGGTATCGTAAAGGTATTATGTGAGGGCAAAGAACAAGCCCGAAAGACCTTTGTATAAAAAACAAAGGCCGTTATATTGTATCAAACGATTCTAAAAGGAAAGAGGAAAAACAATGAAAACAATGAAAAAAAGACTCGCAGTTGCCGTCACGGTTGCTCTTTTGGCAATCCCGCTTAGTACATCACTAGCTATGGCAAATACAGGGAATGTAGATCAAATCACAATGGTATCATATGCAACTACTACGGATACTACGGCAGCAGAAGTAGCAGTAGCAGCCTATGAAGCTGCACCAATAACTACATTAGAAGAAGTAGCTACAGCTGAAGGCTTAAAAGCAGCAGCAAATGCAGCGGTAGCGGCGGTAGGCGATGCGGAGGCCAATGCAGCTTTCACGCTTAGGGTAACAAACCAAACTACAGCAATTGCAGCAGCAAAAACTACACTTCAGGCGACGGCAGCAGAAGTAGCAGTAGCAGCCTATGAAGCTGCGCCAATAACTACATTAGAAGAAGTAGCTACAGCTGAAGGCTTAAAAGCAGCAGCAAATGCAGCGGTAACGGCGGTAGGCGATGCGGAGGCCAATGCAGCTTTCACACTTAGAGTAACAAACAAAACAACAGCAATTGTAGCAGCAAAAACTACACTTCAGGTAGCGGCAGCCGAAACAGCAGTGGCAGCCTATGAAGCTGCGCCAATAACTACATTAGAAGAAGTAGCTACGGCTGAAGGTTTAAAAGCAGCAGCGGATACAGCAGTAGCAGTGGTAAGTGATGTGAATGCAAAAACAGCTTTCGCACTTAGGGTAACAAAACAAGCAACAGCAATTGAAGCAGCAAAAACCGCACTGTCTGCGCCGGTTGTCGACGCGAATGGCAATACAATCGCACCGGCCAACTGGTTCACCGATTTAATCGGAAAAATCCAGCTTATTCTGACTTTTGACCCAGCGCGTAAGGCTGAATTAAATGAACGGCATGCGCTTGCAAAGTTGGCGGAAGCCCGGGAACTGACGATGGACGGAAAAACCGAAGATGCCCAAATCTGTTTAAACGAGTACACAGATAAAATCGCCAAGGCACAGGCATTCCTTGATCAAGTTAAAGATCCTACCACTGAAGCAGCTAGAACTCTTACCATAGCCCTTGCGAATGTTAATTCAAACAACGTTCAGGTATTAAGTAATTTAATTGATAAGCTTCCTCCCCAAGCTGCTCAAAAATTAGCGCTCAATGTCGTACGCTCCATGGAGAAGGCTGTCACAAAGTTACAAAAGGAAGAAGCAAAGACCGCCCTTGAGACGACGCCAGCAACAACCTCTACAACGTCGTCAGCTATAACACTAGCAGAGAACGGAAAAATCTTGGAAAAACAAGCAAAAGTCGCTTTGGAAAACTTTAAGAGATCTTTAAATCAAAAAGGAAAGATTCACTTTGAAGATCAAAACCAAGATAATGAGGATAAAAATATAGACGAACAATCCAACCAAGATAATTCTCAACAAGTTACGCAAAATCAGTCCCTACAGACTCAATCCTTTACCCAAAATCAGCCAACTCATACGGCTGTCGCTCCAGTGAAACATCAAACGGCACCAACTTTCCGGATGTCTGAGAATAATAAAGATGGCTGGAGCAAACAGGCAGATTCTAAAAAAAACAAGGGCGGAGACAATCGTCGGGGGCATAAATAATAGGAGAGTTGCGAGAGTTGCGTTACAGCCGCTACGTCCCTACGCTCGCAGACCAAACTAGAGGAAAATCTGCTAATGCAAGTGAGCGGGGTCCCGCCAAATTCGACATCCGCTGGCCATGGATGGCCGAGTGTCTCCGGAGCCAAGGATGGCGGGAGGAGACCGTGTCTCAGTTGGCGCGGGATCCATCCGCTGGCCATGGATGGCCGAGTGTCACCGGAACCAAGGATGGTGGCAGGTGACCTTGGATCCCGCCCCAACACATCCTCCAAGTTTTCTTTTTCTATCGAAGAGTAAACCATGGTATACTGATACCATGGTTTACTCTTCGATGAGGGGGAGAGACAGTGAGCAACAAAGCCAAGCCAGATGCTAATGACCTGCGCCGTTTTATAGGATATATCATGATTACCTTCATGAGTGTATTTATGTTTTTGCCCGTCATATGGTTTATCCATTTATTTTCGCAGAACACTGGACTTTATTTGAGCTGGGTGATCTTCTCAACTTTTCTTGTCATTTTCAACTGTCTGTTTTATTATTGGAAGTACCCAATAGATTGGTTAAGAAATTTACTGGCATTGGTCGTAATCGATCTGTTGATCTTGATTTTTGAGTATTTTTGGTTAATTTGGAGCATGAGCTGAAGATTTGAACCGATTTTTTATAATCTATTTGGAAATAAATATTAAATCGTTTTGTGGTTATATTAACTGGGTCGCTCATATTCCATATAATAATTTACTGCATTGGGGTGTCGCCAAGCGGTAAGGCACCAGACTTTGACTCTGGCATTCGTTGGTTCGAATCCAGCCACCCCAGCCATTGATCAATGAAATATGAAGAAAACAATAACTTGTCATATTGCAAAAACTATGATATTATTTCTTCTGGTGCAACAATCATATTCATGCGGGAATGGCGGAACTGGCAGACGCACTGGATTTAGGTTCCAGCGGGTAACCGTGCAGGTTCAAGTCCTGTTTCCCGCACCACTCTTGTTTAGCCTCAAAGTCTTATGGGACAAAGGCTTGCGGGGATTTCTGATGAGATTTGTGAAGAGAATTTAGGGGAAATCCATCGTAGTTGTTTTTTAAGGCTCAAGCGAAGTTGATTTTAAGAATCCAACGAGCCCTTGAAGTAATTTGTGGTTTGGCGTATATTAGAAACCTCCTTTTAACCGTTCGGATTAAGAACTAATAGGAGCTTTTTTTATGTCTAAAAGGATGAGGAATATAAACAAAGAATTTCGCTGGGATTAATTACTTGATGTTTTTTGGCTGATAAATGTTTTCTAACTTTAACGCTTGATTGTGGGATCCTGCCAAAATAAGCATTGTCGCGAGAGTACAAAGACATCAAAAACCACAGCCGTATAGCAAATGCTGGAAACTAAAAAGGATGGTTATAACCAGTAATACAAGTGTCATAAACAATATTAGTTTATGACGCTTGTATTTTCATAGTTATCATCCTTAAAGCATATTAATAAATTTTATAGATAAATGCGTTATAATCAATATACATTTATACACGGGAGGAGACTGTTGAGTGATTAAACTTTCCAAGTATTTAAAGCCCTATGCAGGAATGATTCTATGTGCTGTTGCGCTACTGTTTGTACAGGCAATATGTGACTTGGCATTACCTGATTATATGTCTGATATCGTAAACTCTGGAGTAATGGCAGGTAACAGTGATTTTATACTAAAAACGGGCGGTAATATGATATTAGTGACCCTACTTGGAACGGTAGCTTCTATAACAGTGGGCTATTTTGCAGCATTGACAGCCGCTGGAGTATCGCATGATTTACGTTCAGCTACTTTCAAGAAAGTTGAACAATTTTCTAATCCTGAATTTGATAAATTTTCAACAGCTTCACTAATTACTCGTACAACGAATGACATTACCCAGATTCAAACAGTTTTAGTTATGATGATAAGAATGGTCTTTTATGCTCCAATATTGGGCATTGGGGGTATTATAAAAGCTATTTCAAGCAGTACATCAATGTCATGGATTATTGGGGTTGCGGTCATTACTTTACTTGGTATCATTACGCTCCTATTTTCCGTGGCCATTCCTAAGTTCAAACTAGTACAAAATCTAGTTGACAGGCTAAACTTAGTAACACGGGAAAATATGGAAGGAATGCTAGTGATCCGAGCTTTTAATACGCAGAAATTTGAAGTGGAACGTTTTGAGAAAGCGAATATTGACCTAACGACAACGAATCTTTTTGTGAATCGAGCCATGGCAGTGATGATGCCCGTCATGATGTTGATTATGAACCTTGTTACGGTCGTTATAGTGTGGATAGGGTCTAAACAGGTATCTTCGTTAAATATGAATATTGGAGATATGATGGCCTATATGCAGTATGCCATTCAAATCATCATGGCATTTCTGATGCTGGCAATGATGTTCATTATGATTCCGAGGGCAGCTGTGTCGGCAGATAGAATTGCTGAAGTATTGGAAACTAAAGCAAGTATTTTAGATACAAACGAACCTGTTAATTTCAATAAGACTTTTAAACCGACTGTAGAATTTCGCAATGTAAACTTTTGTTATCCTGGAGGACAGGAGAATGTGTTACACAATATTAACTTCACTGCAAAAGCTGGGCAAACAACAGCAATTATAGGCTCAACGGGTAGTGGTAAGTCAACCTTGGTGAATCTTGTGATGAGATTTTATGATGTTACAAATGGTGAAATAATAATTGACGGTAAAGATATTCGAACGATAACACGAAGAACCTTGCGCGATAATATTGGCTATGTACCGCAAAAAAGCATTCTCTTCTCGGGTACAATAAAGTCAAACTTATATTACGCTGATAAAAATTCAACCATGGAAAACATAAAAAAAGCATCTTCAGTTTCTCAATCCGCAGAGTTTATCAATTCTATGGAAGAAGGCTTTGATTCTAACATAGCTCAGGGAGGAACGAACGTTTCTGGAGGGCAAAAACAAAGATTGTCCATCGCTAGGGCACTTGTAAAAAATGCCCCGATTTATATTTTTGATGATAGTTTCTCGGCACTTGATTTGAAGACAGACAGAAATCTTAGAGCGGCATTGAAAAAGGAAACAGGCGCCAGTACAATATTATTGGTTGCCCAGCGTGTAAGCACCATAATGAGTGCGGAACAGATTATTGTACTAGATAATGGTAACATGGTTGGATTCGGTACTCATAGTGAACTTTTGAAGGATTGCGAAGTATACCAGCAAATAGCTCTCTCGCAATTAAGTGAGGAGGAATTAGCGAGGTGAGCGAGAAAAAACAGCAGAGAGGATTTGGGCCAGGAATGGGGGTTGGCCTAAATGTTGGCGTTAAGGCTAAAGATTTTAAGAAGACAATACGCAGACTGATAAGTTACCTCGAACCATATAAATCTTCAATAACTATAGTTATGGTTTTTGCATTTCTTTCCACGATTTTCTCTATTGTAGGGCCAAAGTTACTTGGCAAAGTGACCACAAAGCTAGTCGAGGGTTTATTAGCATACTACGCGCAAACTGGACTTTTGACTGATTTTAACTATATGGGTAAAATAATATTTTTACTCCTTGTTCTGTACCTTATCTCAGCAAGCTGTTCCTATGTACAAAGTTATATTATGGCGAAGGTTTCTATGGATGTAACCTATAAACTTCGTAAGAACATATCCGAAAAGATGAATAGGATTCCTCTAAATTATTACGACACAAGAACCCATGGGGAAATTCTATCGCGAATTACAAATGATGTAGATCTAGTTAACCAAACACTCAACCAAAGTTTAACTCAAATTATTACGTCTGTTACAAGTATAGTCGGCGTGTTGGCGATGATGCTATCTATTAGCTTGATTATGACGATTGCTGCGTTGATAGTAATTCCGTTTTCGCTAGTAATAGTCGGCGTGATTGTAAAGAAATCACAGGGATTTTTTAAAGACCAGCAAAAGTTCATGAGCGAAATTAACGGACATACTGAAGAAATGTATGGTGGACACAATATTGTTCAGGCTTTTAATGGCGAAGAAGAGTCAGTTGAGATATTTGAGAAAATTAACGCCAAATTGTACAGCTCAGCATGGAAGTCCCAATTTATATCGGGAATGATGCAGCCAATTATGATGTTTGTAGGCAATTTGGGATATGTTGTTGTTAGTATTATAGGCGGGTACTTAGCAGTAAAGAAACTGGTTGATATTGGAGATATTCAAGCATTCATACAGTATATGAGGTCGTTTACGCAACCTATTGCACAGCTCGCAGCGATTTCCAGTAATTTACAGTCAACTGTAGCCGCAGCAGAGCGTGTTTTCGAGTTTTTAGATGAAGGGGAGGAAACACCTGATACGATAACCTTATTAAAAGATAAGGGTTTCATGGGGAATGTATCATTTGAGGATGTTAGCTTTGGGTACAGTAAAGACAAAATGATTATTCATAATTTTTCGGCGGAAGTTAAAGCCGGGCAAAAGGTGGCAATTGTCGGACCAACAGGTGCTGGTAAGACAACGATTGTGAAATTATTAATGAGATTTTACGATATTAGCGAGGGAAAAATACTTATAGATGGTAATGATATTTTTAATTTTACAAGGAATGACCTTCGTGAAATGTTTGGTATGGTTCTTCAAGAAACATGGCTATACAACGCTTCGATTATGGAAAATATACGATATGGGACCTTCGAAGCAACAGATGAGCAAGTGATTGAAGCGGCAAAGGCGGCACATTGTGATGAATTTATTCGTGCTTTACCTGGCGGATATAATATGGTTCTCAACGAAGAAGCAAGTAATATCTCTCAAGGACAGAAGCAACTATTTACAATAGCAAGGGTCATTTTGTCAAATCCTCAAATATTAATTTTAGATGAAGCAACTAGTTCCGTAGATACAAGAACTGAAATCTTAATTCAAAGGGCAATGGAACATTTAATGAGTAACAGAACAAGTTTCGTAATTGCTCATAGACTATCGACTATTAAGAACTCTGATTTGATTTTAGTGATGAATGACGGCGATATTATTGAAAAAGGCAATCATGAGGAATTGCTGATAAAAGGCGGTTTTTATGCAGGTCTGTATAATAGTCAGTTTTCTCAAGGTGGAGAGTAAATATTTTAGAAAAGAAAGAGGTTCGATTATATGAAAAAAAATAAAAATCTTATCTTTGTTATCATTAGCATAGTTATTATGATCGGAGTAGGTATTTGGTATTATTATTATAATCAAGGAAAAAATTATTTTACGACAGATAATGCAAAAGTTACAGCACAAATATACACTATTACACCTGTAAATAGCGGGAGACTTTCTAAACTAGATATTTCTGAAGGTGATTTTGTAAAAGAAAATGAAGTAATAGGAAAGCTGGACAATGGCTCCTTATTAAGATCTCCAATAGCCGGCCAGGTGGTAAAATGCAATGTCGTAGTTAATCAAACGGTTTCACCAGCTGTGGTTGTAGCAGTAATTGCAGACACTGATAATATATACGTTGGTGTTAATATCGAAGAAACAGCTATTAGGAAGATAAAAGAAGGGCAAGAAGCTATTGTTCAATTAGATGCTTACCCAGGCGAAGAATTTAAAGCCCATGTAGAACAGCTTAGTAAAGTAACGCAGACGGCTATTTCAGGGAACGCAACGAGTTTTAGCACAAGCGGTACTTATACCAAAGTAATACAACTGATTCCAGTAAAAGTAGTGATTGATGATGATGTAAATCTAGATGGATTAATTGGAACAAATTCTACAGTAAGATTTAAACTAAGATAGGCACGGAAAGAATTTGAGTCACAAAGTGCTTTGTGAGCAGCCCTTGAACTATTAAAAGATGTTTTTCAAAGTAAACAATTCAGTATCGTAAATGTGTTCAAATAGAAGTTTCAAGACCGTTATTTCTCCTAGGGATTGTGAAACGTCATGTACACCAATGTATTTTTTCAATCGCTTCATGTTGATGTCAATGTTGTCGATCACTTGGTGGTCGAGGAGAATGCTCCACCAAGTGTTGTCATTATTCCAATTTTGCTGGGCGGTGTTTAATTCTTCTTGAGCCCCCTCCCATTTCTGGACGGTGATGGAATCTTCGACCGACCCAAGCAAAGCCCCCATTGTCTGAGTCGATGACTGGACATACCGATAGCTAGCAAAAGAACCACCTAATAATATAATGACGATGATTATTATTGTTATAAGGGTGCGCAATTGTTTTCACCTCTCACTATCTGTGTTTGAGTTTAGATGGGCTGTGTTGCTTTGCTTGTGTGAAGAGTGTCCCGGAAGAATCTAGGCTTGCGATAAGGACATCTTCGACTTTGTTTATAGTTTGTTTATTTAGTTCCCCTATTAACCACTTTAGGTCCTTTTTGCTTTCCTGCAAGTTCTTAATATTTAGTTTGCCATCCATTATAAGCGTGATTGGTAGCCCTTCGTACTGGGGTGTGATATGAAAATCTTCAGGAATAGTTGGTCTTTTCTGCGCTTTGGGGAAGACACTCAACTCGCCGTTGTTTTCCAGAACAGCATATTCGACATCCGCGATATTAGGGACATTCTTGATGCGAAGTTCCTCAAGCAAATCAGTGAGGTTATAACAATTTCTTTTCAGGTTTTCTTCGTCAATTTCCCCTCGCCTGATGAGAATACTTGGCGTGCCACAAATAATATCTCTAGCCTTTTCACTTTTTAAAGAAATCCATGCCAAGGTTAGATTTGCGGATAGGATAACAAGGATGGGGATGATGCCGCTGAGGAGCGGAATGCCCACATTCTCACTGGGGACGACAGCAAGGTCGGAAATCATGAGAATCACGACCAGCTCAAATGGCTGTAATTGAGCGATTTCTCTTTTTCCCATCATACGAAGGGCAACTATTACCAACGTGTATAGAATCAGGGTTCTGACCACAATGATGATCATATTCATTCTCCTTTCTTTACATATTTGGGGACTGTTGGATTGGTTAGGGAGTGCTCTGATAAAGGATTATTAAAGGAGAATATGAAGATTATTTTACCCTGAATGCCATGAGTTATTACGATAGTTGGTGTAATTTGATCATTATCTTCTAAACCCCTGATGTTTTTGAGAGGGCAGTCCTTATTTCTAGCTTCATCAATTTGATTACGAAGAGTAAGTCTGGTATAATTGGTGAATAAATTTATTGAATGAGACCCTTGAAGTTTGTTGATATAAATTGACTGGTTAAAGGGGGAACGAAATGTTCCCCCTTTAACATCATTAGATTATTTTGAGAAAGTTTACGGGAATTATTTTGATGTATTTGGCTTAAGCACGGGTTTGTAGTCTTACTAATCAGGGAAGACTAACAAAGTATCCGCTCGCGTTGCCTTGCACATAGAAGAAATAGTGTTTTAAGGGGGAGAATATATGTCAGTCTCAGTTGAGAAAATAGAAAAAAATGTTGTAGCTTTGGAAGTGACCGTAGATGCAGAAAAGTTCGTACTAGCGGTGAACCAAGCTGCTAAGACATTAGCTAAAAAGGTGAATGTCCCTGGGTTCCGTAAAGGTAAAGCACCGCGCCGAATGGTTGAACTTCATGTGGGGAAGGAAGCCCTATACGACGAAGCGTTGGATCATTTGCTCGGAGCAGCCTACGCTGAAGCGGTTGTAGAAAGCGGCATAAATCCGGTGGATCGACCTGAAGTTGACTTAGTACAGATCGAAGAGGGAAAAGACCTGATTTTTAAAGCAAAAGTAAGCGTTAAGCCTGAAGTTGAACTGGGAGAATATACTGGACTTCATATAGAACAAGATGCAGCTAGCGTAACGGACGAGCAAGTGCTAGAAGAACTGAAAAATAAACAACAGCAACACGCTCGGCTCATTACACTTGACGAAGGCAAGATTGAAAACGAAGATACCGTCACCCTTGATTTTGAAGGATTTACAGGCGATGTTGGTTTCGAGGGCGGAAAAGCGGAGAATTATGAACTCGTTATTGGATCGGGTACCTTCATTCCTGGTTTTGAGGAAGGTTTAATTGGAGCTGAAATAGGACAACATGTTGATGTCAACGTTGCCTTCCCAGATGAATATCATAGTGAAGAGCTGGCAGGAAAAGAAGCTGTTTTTAAAACGGACATTAAAAAAATCCAACGCAAGGAATTTTCGGCCCTAGATGATGAATTTGCCAAAGATGTTAGTGAATTTGAAACGCTTGATGAATTGAAAACCGACTTACGGAATAAATTATTAAAGCATAGTGAAATGCAAGCTAAAGAAGATCATCTTAAGGCGGTCATTTCAAAAGTGGTAGACAATGCCAGCGTCGAAATTCCTGAAGTCATGTTTACTGAACGAATCAAAGCTATGGTGGAGGATCTAAATCGTAATCTAGCTCAGCAGGGGATGACAATTGAGCAGTATTACCAGTTTACCAACTCGACTGAGGCGATTATGCTAGAGCGTCTGCGTCCTCAAGCAGTGGAAAGCGTCAAAACAGATTTAGTTTTAGAAGCTATTGCTAAGGCAGAAGAAATTATGGTCACCGAAGACGAAGTAGACGAAGAAATCCAAAAACTTGGTGAACTTCATAAAAAAGACCCAAAATTGCTCAAGCAGTCCATCATTTCACGTGGGGATCTCGAGTTCTATAAACACGGTTTGATCAATGAGAAGACGGTCAACTTTTTAGTAGAACAAAATGCATAGTCAACCACGTGAGGGAAATTCTGAGGTATAGAGGTGAGAGAATGGCAAAGTACACCGATGACAAAAATCAACTAAAATGTTCATTTTGCGGTAAAACCCAAGAGCAAGTCAAGAAATTGGTTGCTGGTCCAGGTGTATACATTTGTGATGAATGTATTGAACTCTGCAATGAGATTATTGAGGAAGAGCTGACTGACGACTTGGGCGTTGAAATTGGAGAAATTTTGAAACCCAAGGAAATCCGGGCGATTATTGATCAATATGTTATTGGCCAAGAACAAGCAAAAAAAGCACTTTCAGTTGCAGTATACAACCATTATAAACGGATTAACTTAGGCATGAAGATTGATGATGTTGAATTGCAAAAGTCTAACATTATTATGCTGGGACCCACTGGTTCAGGAAAGACTTTGCTGGCCTCGACGCTAGCTAAAGTCCTTAATGTTCCCTTTGCCATAGCAGATGCCACGTCACTAACAGAAGCAGGGTACGTGGGTGAGGATGTAGAGAATATTCTCCTCAAATTAATTCAAGCCGCTGATTATGATGTGGAAAAAGCAGAAAAGGGTATTGTATACATTGATGAAATCGATAAGATTGCCCGCAAGTCTGAAAATCCCTCCATTACTCGGGATGTTTCTGGGGAAGGAGTTCAGCAGGCCTTACTGAAGATTCTTGAAGGAACAGTTGCCAGCGTTCCTCCACAAGGTGGACGCAAACATCCGCACCAGGAATTTATTCAGCTGGATACCACGAATATTCTCTTTATTGTCGGCGGGGCTTTTGACGGAATTGAAAAAATTATTCAAAACCGGTCAGGACAAAAGACCATGGGCTTTGGAGCAACTATCCAAAATAAAATCAATATGAATGTTGGAGAAATTTTAAAAGGAATTTTGCCGGCAGACCTTCAGAAATTCGGGCTAATCCCTGAGTTTGTGGGACGTTTACCTGTGATTGTAACTCTTGAGGCGTTGGATGAAGCGGCGTTAGTGCGCATTTTGACAGAACCCAAGAATGCCTTGGTCAAGCAATACCAAAAGTTGATGGAGCTTGACGGTGTAGCCTTGGAGTTTAAAGAAACGGCACTATCTGCGATCGCTACTGAAGCGATTCGTCGCAATACCGGCGCACGGGGCTTAAGGGCCATTGTGGAGGATATCATGCTCAATGTGATGTATGATCTACCCTCGCGCAACGATGTTGCAAAATGCGTCGTCACCCAGGATGTGGTCTTAAAGAAAGAAGAACCCCTTCTCGTCGTGGCTGATAAACCCAGAAAAAACAAGAAGGAAGAATCCGCTTAAACTTCATCTGAAACGAGTTTTCATAATCACTGACGAGACACCGGAGTGGCGTAAAGCTGCGTCGGTGTTTTTTCATGTTTTTAATTACCATCTTGTGGCAATACTAACATAAGTGAGATTGCTCAGGACAGGGAGGGAAAGAGGACATGAATGGACTCAGCGGTTTAGTTATGGTTGTTCAGTTGGTTTTTGCCATCGTCATAGGGCTATATTTTTGGGGAATGCTCAAGTCCCAACAAGGAAATAAAGTCTCAGTTGAACGAGAGTCACGTAAAGAACTTGAAAAATTACAAAAAATGCGAATGATCGCTTTAACCACCCCTTTGTCTGAAAAAACTCGTCCTACTCATTTTGAGGAGATTATCGGGCAAAAAGAGGGAATCAAAGCCTTGCGAGCCGCTTTATGCGGTCCGAACCCGCAGCATGTGCTGATTTATGGAGCGCCTGGCGTCGGCAAAACCGCTGCCGCTCGGTTAATCCTAGAAGAAGCTAAGAAGAATCCCCTTTCCCCATTTAAAGAAAGTGCCCATTTCACAGAAATCGACGGGGCGACCGCACGTTTTGATGAGCGAGGGATCGCCGATCCCTTGATTGGCTCGGTGCATGACCCGATTTACCAAGGAGCCGGAGCCATGGGGCTAGCGGGAATTCCTCAACCTAAACAAGGAGCGGTCACCAAAGCACATGGTGGGATTCTATTTATAGATGAAATTGGAGAACTTCATCCGATTCAAATTAACAAGCTCTTAAAGGTCTTAGAGGATCGTAAAGTAATTCTCGAAAGTGCCTATTATAGCTCGGAAGACCCCAGTATTCCACAACATATCCACGATATTTTTCAAAATGGCCTTCCAGCGGATTTCCGTCTTGTGGGGGCTACCACCCGAAGTCCAGAACAAATTCCGCCCGCGATCCGCTCTCGGTGTATGGAGGTGTATTTCCGTGGTTTGCTTCCCACTGAAATCACAGAAATCGCCCGTGTAGCAGCTGCAAAGATGGAAATGCCCATTACCCCTGCCGCGATCAATGTCATCAAACAATTTGCCTCTAATGGGCGAGAGGCCGTCAATATGGTTCAGCTAGCCGCCGGGGTCGCTTTAACTGACAAGTTACCTCAGGTTGACGTGGAAATTGTGGAATGGGTTGTCACAACCGGGCAATATTCACCTCGTCCGGATAGAAAAGTGCCAAGTGAGGCCAGTATTGGATCGGTTAATGGACTTGCTGTTTACGGACCGAATATGGGTGTGCTTCTTGAGTTGGAAGTGACCGCCCTACCGGTAGCTCCGGGCACGGGTGTCCTTTTGGTAACAGGGATTGTGGAGGAAGAAGAACAAGGGAGCGAAGGAAAGAAAATTCGACGCAAGAGCATGGCTCGAAGTTCAGTGGAAAATGTCCTGACCGTTTTAAGACGGCAAATGAGAATTGAACCTCGAAATTTTGACATTCACGTGAATTTTCCGGGCGGTGTTCCGCTCGATGGTCCATCAGCTGGGATTGCCATTGCGACGGCCACTATTTCTGCAATTCGTCAGCAAAAGGTGGATAATTATCTTGCAATGACAGGGGAACTATCCATTCGAGGACGCGTGAAACCTGTCGGAGGAGTAGCAGCCAAGATCGAAGCTGCGAAGCAGGCCGGGTGCAAGCGGGTTTTGATTCCTAAGGAAAACTGGCAGGAACGCTTTGCGGAATTAAATGAAGAGATCAAGATCATTCCAGTGGAAGAGCTTACCCAAGTTTTGGAATTAGCTATAGCCTCGGAAATTAAACTTGAAAAAGTTGAGCTGCGTCCACCACTTGAAGAAGTATTGAACTGCTTGGATTTTGCAGTCAACAAAGTGGTAACCAACGTCGTCGCGAATTTGCCTGAACGAGGCAAAACATGTTAGAATAGTTCGAGATAAGATTGGCACACTATATTTAGTGTGCTTTTTTTCTATATTTAGGGGGGATACTTGTGAATAAAGAACGCGAATTACCATTACTTCCGTTACGTGGAATTTTAGTTTTTCCGTATATGGTAATTCATCTCGATGTCGGTAGGGAACGTTCCATTGCTGCAATTGAGGAGGCTATGCTCAGCGATCGAATTATTCTTTTAGCTTCACAGAAAGAGACAGAGATTGATTCACCGATTGCAGATGATATTTACGAAATGGGTACAGTCGCTGAAATAAAGCAACTCTTAAAACTTCCAGGAGGTACCATGCGTGTCTTAGTTGAAGGAATTTCGCGAGGAAAGGTACTTGAGTTTTTGGAGGAAGAGCGGTATTTCAAGGTGCGGATTGAGGAACTACCTGAGGAAAAGAAAACACGTACGCCGGAAATTGAAACCTTAATTAGGGGTATGACCCATCAGTTTGAGGAATATGCCAAACTTGGTAAACGTGTTCCCGTTGAAACCTTGGGAACAGTTTTAGCGGTGGACGAGCCAGGTCAATTGGCAGACATTGTCGCTTCACACCTGAACCTTAAAGTACCAGATAAGCAAACCATCTTGGACGCCATGGCGGTCGAACTCCGTTTGGAACGCTTAACGGAACTAATAATGCGGGAAATCGAGATCATGGAACTGGAACGTCGCATTGGTCTAAGAGTCCGTAAGCAGATGGATAAAGCGCAAAAGGAATACTATTTACGGGAACAGATGAAGGCGATCCAAAAAGAACTGGGAGATAAAGATGAGCGTCTAGCAGAGGCTGAGGAATTCCGGGAGAAAATTGCCAAGGCTAAGTGCCCCAAAGAGGTCGAACGAAAGGCAATCAAAGAAATTGAGCGCTTGGAAAAAATGCCTCCCTCTTCAGCAGAAGGCACCGTGGTACGCACTTATCTGGACTGGATACTGGCCATTCCTTGGGCGAAAACATCTAAGGATAAAATCGATCTAAAAAAAGCCGAGGACATTTTGAACGAGGACCACTACGGTCTAGAGAAAATCAAAGAACGTATTCTGGAGTTTTTGGCAATCCGCAAACTGACGCCCAAAATGAAAAGCCCAATTCTATGCTTAGTAGGTCCGCCAGGGGTTGGCAAGACGTCCTTAGCCAAATCTATAGCTAGGGCCTTGAATCGCAAATTCGTGCGCATGTCTCTAGGTGGGTTGCGAGATGAGGCTGAGATTAGGGGACACCGCCGGACCTATATTGGTGCTTTACCCGGACGGATAATTCAGGGTATTCGGACAGCAGGAACACGTAATTCAGTTTTCCTTTTAGATGAGATTGATAAGATGACGTCAGATTTCCGCGGGGACCCAGCATCAGCTCTCTTAGAGGTTTTAGATCCGGAGCAAAACAGTACCTTCACGGATCATTACTTAGAACTTCCTTTTGATCTATCTCAAACGCTTTTTGTTCTAACGGCTAATACGTTGCACTCCATTCCCCGTCCGCTCTTGGACCGGATGGAGGTCATTACTCTTAGTGGGTATACAGAAGATGAAAAGGTAAATATTGCTTTACGCTATCTCGTACCTAAGCAGATGGAAGCGCATGGACTTAACAAGGATGTCTTATCACTGGATGAAGAAGTGTTGCTTAAGCTGGTTCAGGGGTACACTCGGGAGTCCGGAATACGAACTCTGGAGAGGCAGGTAGCTAATCTGTGCCGGAAAATCGCCATTCGTTGGGTGAAAAAAGAATGGGAACCGCATTTGCTGACTTTTGAAGATTTAGAGTCCGCGCTAGGTGCACCTCGCTATCATTTCCAAGTAGCGGCGAAGGCTCCTGAAATAGGGGCGGTAACGGGGCTAGCGTTCACAGAAGTCGGTGGGGTTGTACTAACGGTTGAAGTTACCCCTTTGCCGGGAAAAGGGAAATTGACGTTAACAGGTCAACTAGGGGATGTCATGAAGGAATCCGCGCAAGCGGCTTGGACTTTTGTGCGGGCGCATGCTCTTAGACTGGGGATTGAAGAAGACTTTTATGATCGGACAGACCTTCACATTCACGTTCCAGAAGGTGCTACTCCCAAAGACGGCCCTTCGGCAGGGGTTACGATGGCCACGGCGATGGCATCGGCCTTGGCAAGGCGCTCCGTTCGGTCAGACCTAGCCATGACTGGGGAAATAACCTTACGCGGAAACGTTTTACCCATCGGCGGAGTTAAAGAAAAAGTGTTAGCAGCACATCGGGCAGGAATCAAAGTAGTGATACTCCCTGAGGAAAACCGCAAGGACCTAGAAGATGTTCCAGAGAAAGTTCGTAAAGTCATGGAATTCCACTTTGTAAGCCGAATTGAAGAGGTACTGAAACTTGCTCTCTTGCCACTGGCTCATTCGGATGAAGTTCAGGAGAATGTTCCATTGAATTCAGTTTATGCTCAAGGGAGAATTCCGGATGCTGCGGAACCGAGGTCAGAGGAACCGCCGGTGTGGAAGTCTTAAAGGCCTCTCGCCCACGCGTTAACTTTAATCCCTTGATGCATGAGGGCCGAGAGGGTCGCGAGACACGTCACGCGCTAGCCGAGAGGGTCCGCGAAACACTTGTTCAGCCATGCGATCGACGTGCCAAACTAGGGCTTTAACCCCTGACGCAAGAGGGCAGGGTTCCCGGCCAAAGCGGCGTCCGTGCCGCATGGCCGGCGGGAAACGTCCTGTTTCCCGCCCTGCTGATGAAAGAGGGTTTAAAGCCGAGTTTGGCTACGACGACCTCAAAGGCTTCGCGCCGTGTTCTCGCGGCCCCTCTCTGGGCAAAGGAACGTTAGGGAGGGCCTCGGGATGCGTCCTTGTGTTCCACCTTGCTTTGTGAAATAGGTTTAAAGCCGAGTTTGGCTACGGCGACTGCAAAGGCTCCAGAGCGTGTGATCGTGACCCTCTGAACTGAGACTAGGAGGGTGCAGGGTGCGAAGCCTCCACGTTTGCATGATTGCGTCATAGTGCGCAAACAGCGACTCAAGTTGCGCAGAGACCGAACCTCCTCCCGCAGACTCAAGCTAGATGAGGCTTCTTGGCTTAGTGAGCAGGCAAAGCGTTTTTGCGTCCATAAACGCAAATAACGTCACGGGACTCCCGGTCGTTCCAACCTCCGTGGGACCCCAAGCCAGAGGAAGTGTCTTAGCTTAGAGAGCACGGAGAGAGGAATCGCGTCAATAAGTGCAGGCGATGAAGCGTTAAGAAACGCATTGGTCGACATGCAGAAAGCCCAGAGGTTATGCGTTTTAGCTGCATCACCAAGCGAATAGCGATGGAACGTGTGCGAACGTGCTTAGACACTTACTCCGAACGAGCTAAGACACTTCCTCTCGATGGAACGTGTGCGAACGGGCTAAGATACTTCCTCCCTAATTTCTTGGAAAGATGGTGAAACTTTGATAGTCATTCGAAAGGCTGAATATGTAGCGTCTGCAGTAAAATATGAACAGTATCCTGTCGGGGGGTTGCCAGAGATCGCGATGGCTGGGCGGTCAAATGTGGGCAAGTCCTCTCTGATTAACAGTTTTCTGGGGCGTCGCAACCTGGCGCGGACGGGGAATACTCCTGGAAAAACGCAAACACTAAATTTTTACGGGGTCAATGATCAATGGTTCCTCGTGGATTTACCGGGTTACGGCTATGCTAAAGTCGCTAAAACGGTTAATGCACAGTGGGGACCTATGATGGAGGCCTATCTTAAAAAGCGTGAGCCGTTGCGGGCGGTGATTCAAATTGTAGATATCCGCCACGCGCCGAGTATTGAAGATATTGAAATGCAACAGTGGCTACGCAACATGCAGGTTCCAACCATGGTTGTAGCGACGAAAGTAGATAAAATTGCACGTGGACAATGGCAGAAGCATTTGAACGTTATTGCTAAGGCCTTAGAGATTCCTGATGTGTCGCTAATTCTTCCTTTTTCAGCTCAAACGGGAGTCGGGAAAAAAGAGCTAAATGAATCGATCGAAGAGATCCTAGGGGAACTTGTGTGACACAGCGCTCGGTACTTACGACGCAGAGTGGGCCTTGTGTGACACAGCGCTCGGTACTTACGACGCAGAGCAAACTAACCGTGTAAGCTCTTGTATCTGGGGAACAGGGTGCCCGCCAAATGCGCCGTCCTTGGCGCAGTGGCGGCAGCTCACATCCTGGTTCGCTGCCCCGTATCTGGGGTCGCTTACACGGAAGTTTGCTGGGCTGCTTACGTAAAAGACGTCGCGCTCGTGTCACACTGCGTCCTGGGCTTGGGTCGGAGAACGGAGAACGGGGCGACACAAGGGGACGGTTGCTCTGTGTCATTCTTATCTTGGGAGGGACTGGGAGACGGCACACTTCGTGTGCACCGTCTTGTTTTTGGGGTCGCTTACAAGGAGTATGATGGGCTGCTTACGTAAAGACGTCGCGCTCGTGTCACACTGCGTCCCGGGCTGGGAACGGAGAACGGGGGAAGCCAAGGGGACGTTTTGTTTGCCATACGGATAAACCAAGATTAGAAAAGTGGACGGTGTTGGCTTGCATAATAATATGCAAGCCAACACCGTCCACTTTTGCGTTAAACTTTTGATTGCGCCCTTTAAGAAACTTCCCCATGTTCTCAAAGGATGACAAACAAAACGTCCCTATGGCATCCCGTCCCCAAGACTCTCGATCGCTCCAAGTCTCCAGTGGGACCCAAGCCAGATGAAGTGTCTTAGCTTAGAGAGCACGGAGAGAGGAATCGCGTCAATGGATGAATGAAATGAATTGCACGTTCACCAAAGCTTCGAGGAGCGGTTCTTTTGGGTTGGCTTGATGGTTCAATTTGCAATTTCATTTCATTCATGGCTTGGTTACGACGAGACTTGGATACGACGAGGCTTAGCTACGAAGTTGGCTCGATTACGACCCACGCGGCTCCTCGCCCCGCCGACCCAAGCCAGAGGAAGTGTCTTAGCTTAGAGAGCACGGAGAGAGGAATCGCGTAAATGAGTGCAGTCGATAAGGCGTGAAGAAACTCAACGGTTCACTTGCAGAAAGCCCAGAGGTTTTGAGTTTTAGCCTTAGCGACAAGCGAATAGCGATGGAACGTGTGCGAACGAGCTAAGACACTTCCTCTCGATGGAACGTGTGCGAACGAGCTAAGACACTTCCTCTCGATGGAACGTGTGCGAACGAGCTAAGACACTTCCTCCGTATTGTAACGCGAAATTCCATTCATAAAAAAGAACCACTCTCGTATATTTAGAGTGACTGATGAATAGTCAGGAAATCGAAGGCGATGTGCGAGCAGAAGGGAGAGGAAAGCTTGAGAGATATAGCGGTGCTGCTTGTGAGTTTAGGGGTCATTTTGATTGGAGCGGAAGCGTTTACCAATGGGATTGAGTGGTTGGGGCAAAGACTAAAGCTTGGAGCCGGAGCGGTTGGGAGTATTCTCGCAGCAGTAGGGACGGCCTTGCCCGAGACTATGGTGCCCATTATAGCTATTTTTGGCATGGGGAAGGGCACTGAAGGGGCGGATATTGGCATTGGAGCTATTCTTGGTGCGCCCTTCATGTTGGCGACACTAGCTTTCTTCATCGCGGGGTTTGCAGCACTAGTATTTCGACGAACGAATCGTCCCCTTCAATTGGAGGCGAAAGTCGTTCGAAGGGATTTGAGATTTTTCCTGATAGTTTATTCTATGGCAATTTTCGCGTCATTTTTGTCCAGCCGAGAACTTAAGAATGGTATGGCATGTGCCTTGGTTTTAGCCTATGGGGTCTATGTATTCCAGACATTGCGTGACGGCAAGAATGGGTGTAAACACGAAAAATTAGCTCCACTCTACGTAGCGAGGCAGACCCAAAATCCGACATCGTTTATAATTTTAGTACAAATAACTATTGCCTTAGTCGCGATCGTAGTTGGGGCGCATGGCTTTGTGAACGCAGTACGGCCCATCGCGGTGGCTATTGGGGTTCCCGTGTTTGTGCTTTCGTTAATTATCACTCCGATTGCCACAGAGTTGCCAGAAAAATTTAATAGTGTCCTTTGGATTCGTCGAGGAAAAGACACGTTAGCCATGGGCAACTTGACCGGAGCTATGGTGTTTCAGAGCTCTGTGATTCCGGCAATCGGAATTGCTCTTACGCCGTGGAAACTGGATACCTTGGCCCTGTCGAGTGCACTCCTTGCTTTAGGTTCTGCGATGATTCCTTACATCTCCCTGCGTCGCAAAGGCGTGATTTACCCGTCAACCCTCTTAATTGGAGGAGTCTTTTATCTCCTGTTTATTCTAACAATTTATCGTTCTCTGAACCGCTGATACTCCACATCCCCGTGACTGAAGTCAAGGGCTTTCGGCTACGCTACCGGTAAACTCGGAAATAAGCATGCCCACTAAAACTAGCCCAGCACCTAGTAGTGCTTTAGGTGTTAAAATTTCCCCAGCCAAGAAAAATGCAGAGAATGCAGCAAACACTGGCTCCATAGAAAAGATGAGAGCGGTATGGGTTGCGGTGGTGAACTGTTGCATTTTGCTTTGAGCAAAGAAGGCAAGTGAGGTTGCAGGAATAGCGGTAACCAGTAAGGCAACCCAGACATTTGTGCTAAAGTGCATCGTAGATTGAGGTAAAAATATTGAGAAAATACCGCTCAAAACACTCACAGTTAAAATTTGTGCACTGGCTAAAACTGTGGCATTTGTCTGAGGGGCATAACGACCAACGAAGAAAATATGTAAGGCAAAGCTTAAGGCACAGAAAAGAACCATGAGATCACCCTTATTAAGCTGAAACTGATCACCTAGAGAGAGGAGCGCAAGGCCCACTAGAGCGCTAAGAATGCCTAGGATTAAGCCAGGGCTTGGAAATTTCCGTGTCGTTAGGGCAACTAAAGCCGGAACAAAGACGACGGAGAGTCCAGTGATAAAACCTGCGTTGGAAGCGGTCGTATATTGCAGGCCGACTGTTTGCCAGGCGTAACCAGAGAATAGTAAGCACCCTAAGGCTACTCCTTTGAGTAGGGTTCCTTTGGAGATATGTGCTTTTTGGAAATAGAGAAAAGGCAACAAACTAATGAATGCGAGGGCGAAGCGAATGGCTAGGAAGGGAAGAGGCGGGAGATCCTCAATGGCCCATTTGACGATGACAAAGGTTGAACCCCAGACAAGGGTAACCAAAAGTAATGAAAAATCAGCCCATTGGCTGCGGCTTGGTTTCAAGTAGATCACCTCCATTATTAAATCGCAGGTAGCTATCGGATAACTGTAAATGTAAATCAAATAAAAGTAAGGCCGTTGCATAGGATACGCAATGGCCTTACTGAGTTATCCAGATGGTTTTAGACAATTACGCAGTTTCTAGTATAACGGAAGAAATGACAACTGAAAAGAGATAATTTGTTAACCTTTTCCTCCATCATGGGGTCCCGGATAACTAGGCGGAATTTCCGGAGTTTCGATCGGTGTATAGATCGGCGGTGGGGAACATGGCGGTAGTGGTGGGCACGGAGCAAATTCACCACAGTATTGCTGCTTAGCTTGACAGAAGAGCTGGTAGTGACGTTCTTCGTCGGCAGCTATTTCCGTTAAAATGCATTGAATTTCTGGAATAGGTATTTTTTGGCAGAGTTCAAGATAATCATGGTGGGCTTTAGCCTCGTCTGCGATGTTAATGTCAAGGAGCGAACAAAGCTCGCTGGTATAGTTGATAAAACGGGATCGCCAATCGACCCAATGTCCACTACTTAATGAACCATATCTAGGGTCTACACCCAGATGACGTAGGGCAAGGGCTAATTTTTCAAGATGCCTTATTTCGTCATAAGCGATGGGCCGGAGTAAGGCATCAAATTCCGGGCGGTCCAGAAGCACGGCTTGGTAAAGGTAGGTAGTGACTGCAGTTAATTCCGAATCTTTCCCTGCATAAGCCTCATAGAGCCACATGGCATATGTAAAGTTCGGTTCGGGTATTTCCTCAGGAGCGGGTTCATGGGTTGCTAAGACGGGGAGTAGAAGAACTTGACCAGCATAAATACGATCAGGATGTTTTAAATGATTGAGTTGAATGATTTCTGGCATTTCAACGTTGTAGGCTTTGGCAATTTTATATATTGTATCGCCGTGTTGAACAATATATCGTGCATAATCCATTTGGACTCCTCCTTCTCATGTGTCATGCTACACTATATTCTCGAAGAACGTAACATGATAATGGGTAATAATGGGTTAAAAGAGGAATGTATTGGACAGGTTCAGCGTATTTATGGTACGAGGAGAGATAAAGCGCTCTGGCATTAAAACAAATTTATAAAGGGGTTGGTTAGGGAATGGGTTCATTCATCTTAAGAGGAATTACCACGGCCTTGCTAGTAACTGTCTTGACCCTTTTTGCAGGAATAGTATGGGGTGTCATGAATCTTGGGGGCCTGAGTATCTCCCGATTATTGGATATCGGGCTGTTGGTAAGTTGCCTTGTTGGTGGATATCGGACGGCAAAAGGAAGTGGCGAGTGGTTGTTGGGTGGAGTCGTTGGAGCGGGTTACGTTACAGTGGGGACGCTTTTGCTAGCGTTATTTTTACCGATCAGAGGGTGGGGTTTTATCCAAGTCCTTGCTGAAGGCGCAATTATCGGCTTAGTTGCAGGTGCGGTCGGAGCAGGAGGGTCGAAAGGCACAGGAATGAGCTCATGGTCGGGAAAAAGGTCGCAGTTTACACCTTCTTATGCGGGCTATGAAACAAATGATGGTGCCAGTAGCAAGTTTGATTGGGATAAAGAAGAGGAACTTAATGAATGGAAAGAGGCCCCAATAACCAATTGGATTGGAAGCGCGGAAAGGAGCCCGGATGTTCAGTGGTCTTGGGACAGGGAGGAGGAACTTAAGAAAAGGAAAGAGACACCAATAACCCAAGGGATTGAAAGCAGTGAAGAGAGTTCGGATATTCAGTGGCCTTGGAACAAGAAAAAAAAGGAATTAATCGATTCGGGATCTAGGCATGTAGAACCGGGGTACTTAGAACCGTTGAGACTAAACATACGTGCGAATAAAGTAAGTGGGGATAGGCCGTGGTGGGAACAATAGGGAACTTGCGTTACAACGCTCACCCCGTGATGTTCGTGGGCCAAACTAGGGCTCAAGCGGTTTTCTTGCAAGAGGGCGGGGTGCCCGCCAAAAGCGCCATCCTTGGCGCTTTGGCGGCGGGAAACGTCCTGTTTCCCGCCCCGCTGATGCATGCACAGCTTGAGCCGAGTTTGGCGAGCCACTCCATCAGAGAGGCTCGCTTTTGTAAGCGCGAAGTTCAGGGCTAGGGACGTAGGGATGTAGGGACGTAGGGAACGTAGGTGATTGGGGACGAGGGAACACTTTGTGTTCCGCCTCGTTGATGCAAGCACGGCAAAAGCATCTATCGTTTGAACCGAGCTTGGCGAGCCACTCCATCAGAGAGAGCTGGCTTTTGTAAGCGCGAAGTTCCTGGCTAGGGACGAGGGGACGGCGGAACACGTCTGCTGGCCAAGGATGGCCGAGTGTCCCTGGAGCCAAGGCTTGAAACACGATGTTTCTGATTAGATCACCGCCATGACTCGAACAGGACGTTCGAGATTAGAGCATCGCCCTGGATGGCTAGATGCCGTGACGGCAAGGCGCCGTGATGGCGAGAAGGGACCCTGTGCGCTTGCATCAGGGATTAAAGCCCTAGTTTGGCACGACGAACGCATGGCCGAGGACGTGTCTCGCGGACCCTCCTTATAGGTAAAATGTGGCTAAAAATAAGTTACTGAAAGATTTGGTGAAATAAAGGAATAATAGTAACTTTGGGAGAACTCTGAACGAGGAGAGAAGTAATCATCTGGATACTCAATGAGGAATATAATGGCGTTCTTGAATCAAATAAAAAGAATGGCTGAGGTGATTATCCGTGAGCATAGAAAAAAGAATATTATTTCGTTTAAATGATTTGGACGATGAAAGTAAACTTAGGGTATTGCAATTAGCAGACACGATCTTGCAGGAAAAGGGTTTACCCCCAGTTACGGATGTATTGGACATTGAAGTCATAAAGAAGGCGGTGATTCAATATTGCACTAAATACCCTATTAAGCAAATTGGACTTTTTGGGTCGTACGCCCGAGGCGAGGCTGACGAGGATAGCGATATTGATCTGATTGTTGAATTTGAGGATAAAGTAAGTTTGATGAAGGTTCTCGGTCTAAAAACTAGACTCGAAGCGGATTTAAGGAAGAGAGTTGATTTGGTAGAACCCGATAGCGTTGATGCAGATCTTGCTAATGAGATAGCAAGGGATATGGTGGTTCTCTATGAGAAGCAATAGAGACGGAAAATTACTTAACAAAATTTTCGAAGAAATAAGCGACATTGAGTATTTTACGGATGGCATTATTGAAAACGAGTTCATGTTAAACAAAGAAAAGCAAAAAGCTGTATGTTTATCCTTCCAGAATATTGGTGAATATGTTAAAAACATCTCTAAGGAATTAAAAGATATATACTATGAGGTAGAATGGGCTGAAATATATGGTTTTAGGAATATTGTTGCCCACGAGTATTCGAAAATAAAAATGAGTGAAGTCTGGCAAATGATAAAGGAAGACCTACCGCATCTAAGGGCGGATATAGAAAAAATCCTTAGAAACCTTTTGAGTTTATAAAGTTTGATATGTAAGAACATAATACGTTAATGAAAAGCAGAATAAGAGGAGGACTTGAAAATGAATTTTATTGAAGTGGTTCAGGCTCGCCGGAGTTTACGCAGCTATCTGGATAAGCCGGTTGAACGGGAAAAATTGGAGTATGTCTTGGAAGCTGCCAGACTGGCACCGTCCTGGAAAAACTTGCAGTGTTGGCGCTTCATTGTAGTTGAAGATGCAGCTGGGCGGGAAGCCTTGGCTGAAAGCATGGGGGAGAGTAACCCAGGGCGCAAGGCCTTGATGTCAGCTCCGATTGTCGTTGTGCTCTGTGCAGTGCCCAAGGAATCGGAAGTATGGGAAGGCAAGGACAATATGATGCTTGATGCTGGGCTTGCGATGGAACATTTGATTCTGGCAGCTACGGAACAAGGACTGGGGACGTGCTGGCAGGGCTTGTTTACGGAGGAAAAAGTGCGTGTAGCTTTAAATGTTCCTGTTGATGTACGTGTGGTGGCCATGACTCCTTTGGGGTATGCCGCCGAGGAACGGCGTCCACGTCCACGGAAAGCTATGGCGGAGATTGTTTATTATGAAAAATGGGGAACTTGCGTTACAACGCTCACCTCATGATGTCGTGGGCCAAACTAGGGCTCAAGCGGTTTCGTGCAAGAGGGCGGGGTGCCCGGCAAATCGGACATCCTTGTCCGGTTGCCGGCGGAACACGTCCTGTGTTCCGCCCCGCTGATGAAAGCACCGCTTGAGCCGAGTTTGGCGAGCCACTCCATCAGAGAGGGTTCGCTTTTGTAAGCGCGAAGTTCCGGGCTTGGGACGTAGGAGACGTAGGAAACGTAGGAAATTGGGAGACGAGGGAACATTTCATGTTCCGCCTCGTTGATCAGGAGGTGAGCCTTCTTCGTCCCAGTCTTCTGCATTTCTTTTAACATGGGATTCAAAGACTTTCAATTGTTTTTTTCCCAGCACAGAGGGTCCGCGATCACACGCTCCGACGCCTTTGCGGTTGTCGTAGCCAAACTCGGCTTTAAGCCGCTTTCATCAGCAGGGCGGGAAACAAGGACGTTTCCCGCCGGCCATGCGGCAAGGACGCCGCATTGGCCGGGAACCCTGCCCGCTTGCATCAAGGATTAAAGCCCTAGTTTGGCACGATAATCGCATGGCCGAGGAGGTGTGACGCGGACCCTCCCTTTGTATATAATTAGCCAAGTAGCATAGACTGTGTCTATTAAGATTGTTGTGAAAACATTGCATAATGTAGAAGATGGGGGTGCGGATGCGATCTACTTAGGAACGGTTCCTTTGTTTGCACTGGCCCATAAGCAAATACACAAAGTTCTCCCCTGGGAACCGATAACCCAATTGGTCTGGTACGATTCCCCCTATAAGCAGCGGCTGGACATTAATTTGGCGAGCAAAAGTGTGGTCAATGTCTTTAAATCAATGACAATGGAGATGGAAGAGGGGGTACGAGCTCTTGAAAAAACAGCTTTATCTGAGGTTGGCCCCAATGATCTTGTTGCATTGGACGAATGGACGGCTAAGGTAACCGGAGTTAAGCGTGCTTATCCATGGCAGGATGAGGCAACTTAAACTTTCGCGCTAAGAATTCAACTACAACCTCGCTCTCATCTAGCTAGTATTCTTTTGACAAAATTTATCATGTTGAGTATAATGTATTCAATGAAATATTCGTTAAAACCCGAAGAATGTGAGGAATAGCGTAAGGGAACCGTTCAGAGAGAAAGGCCATTGCTGGGAGGTCTTTTCGGTTAAGCGCTAAGGTCGTACAGGAGGGGCAGGGGGGAATAAAGTACTCTCTGACGGGAAAGCCCGTTAGCGTATAACAAGTGCTGAGAGACAATGTTTCTCAGAATAAAGGTGGTACCACGGAAGCTTTTCGTCCTTTTCTAGGATGAAGGGCTTTTTTTTGAGCTTCTTGGCACGGTTGCACGCGGTCCTGCCGGAGGAAGTGTCTTAGCTCGTTCGCACACGTTCCATCGCTATTCGCTTGGTGATGCAGCTAAAACGCATAACCTCTGGGCTTTCTGCATGTGCGACCAATGCGTTTCTTAACGCTTCATCGCCTGCGCTCATGACGCGATTCCTCTCTCCGTGCTCTCTAAGCTAAGACACTTCCTCTGGCTTGGATCTTATAGAGGCTTCTGGGGGATTAGGTTCGACCCCAGAGCCAAGCCAACGTCGTAACCAAGCCATGAATGAAATGAAATTGCAAAGAGAACCATCAAGCCAACCCAAAAGATCCGCTCCTCGAAGCTTTGGTGAACGTGCAATTCATTTGCATTCATCCATTTATTCATCCATTAAATTCATCGGATTGAATATGCCCTATATAGAAAGGAGTTCAAATATATGCTAGATAACAATGGAAAAACAGAGAAATTAGAGATGGCGAAGACGTATGATCCTAGCCTAGTGGAGGGCAAATGGTATTCCTATTGGGAGGAAAATGGGTTCTTTCATACTGAAGTGAACAAGGAGAAACCAGCGTTCAGTATTGTGATGCCCCCTCCTAACGTTACGGGCGCACTTCATCTTGGACACGCTTTGGACAGCACAATTCAAGATATTTTGACGCGCTTTAAACGGATGCAGGGCTATAATACGCTCTGGTTACCTGGGACAGATCACGCGGGAATAGCAACCCAAGCTAAAGTAGAAGAGCAGCTAGCTAAAGAAGGAACGAAGCGCGTTGAGCTGGGACGCGAAAAGTTTTTAGAACGGGCCTGGGATTGGAAAAGGCAGTATGGTGGGCGCATTACACAGCAGTTACGCCGACTAGGTGCGTCCTGTGATTGGGAACGAGAACGTTTCACGATGGATGAAGGGTGTTCGAAATCAGTTCGAGAAGCGTTTGTTCATCTTTATAATAAAGGGCTGATTTATCGGGGAAATTATATTATCAATTGGTGCCCCAAATGTCATACTACGATTTCGGATATTGAAGTCGATCACGTCGAAAGTGAAGGGAATTTATATCACCTCCGTTACTCGGTGAAAGACAGTGACGAGGCTCTCGTTGTGGCAACCACCCGGCCGGAGACCATGTTCGGGGATACAGCAGTGGCGGTGCATCCAGACGATGAGCGGTATCATCATTTAATCGGAAAAACAGTGCTCCTTCCCCTTACGGATCGAGAAATCCCTATCATTGCGGATGACTATGTCGATCGTGAGTTTGGGACCGGGGCGTTGAAAATCACCCCGGCGCATGACACAAACGACTTTGAAATTGGGTTACGCCATCAATTGCCCCAGATTGTCGTCTTAGATAAAGAAGCCAAGATGAATGAAAATGCAGGCCAATACCTTGGTATGGATCGCTTTGAAGCACGCATTGCCGTTGTGAAAGAGTTAAAAGCTCAAGGGATCCTTCTTAAAATCGACCCGCATGCCCATGCTGTTGGGCAATGCTATCGTTGCTCCACCGTGATTGAACCCATGGTGAGTAAACAATGGTTCGTGAAAATGGAGCCTCTAGCGAAGCCCGCTATAGAAGTCGTCAAGGATGGACGTTTAGAATTTGTTCCAGAACGGTTTGATAAGATTTATCTCGGTTGGATGGAAAACATCCGAGATTGGTGTATTTCTCGGCAATTGTGGTGGGGACATCGCATACCGGTCTGGTATTGCGAGGATTGTGGCCAAGAGATCTGTGCGGGTGATGATCCCTTAACCTGTCCTACCTGCGGAGCGGACCACCTGAAGCAAGACCCTGACGTTTTAGATACGTGGTTTTCTTCCGGACTTTGGCCTTTTTCCACCCTGGGTTGGCCGGAAAAAACACCCGAGCTGGAACAGTTCTATCCGACCTCCGTATTGGTAACTGGAAGGGATATCATTTTCTTCTGGGTTGCCCGCATGATTTTCATGGGGCTGGAGTTCAAGAACGAAGTGCCTTTCCCCAAAGTCATGATTCACGGACTGGTGCTGGATGCCCAAGGTCGGAAAATGAGCAAATCCCTAGGGAACGGCGCGGACCCCATTGAAGTGATCGACCAGTACGGAGCGGACACCTTGCGTTTTATGCTGATCACGGGCAATACACCGGGAAATGACCTGCGCTTTCATCCGGAACGGCTCGAGGCAACCCGGAATTTCTCGAACAAGATTTGGAATGCTTCTCGTTACGTGCTCCTGAATTTAGAAGACTACGAGGAAGGGCCCCGAGGGGAACTCACGTTGGCGGATCGCTGGATTCTTAGTCGCTATGCCTCCATAGTAGAGAAGGGGACGGAAGCTCTAGAAAACTTTGATCTCGGTGAAGGCGGGCGATTGCTCTATGAGTTTATCTGGAATGAGTTTTGTGATTGGTATATCGAACTTACGAAGCCACGCCTCTATAATAAGGAAGAAGTGTTAGCTCGGCATACCGCACAATCCGTCTTACTCGAAGTCCTCGAAGGGACCCTGCGGCTCTTGCATCCGTACATGCCATTTCTCACGGAAGAGATCTGGCAGACCCTCCCCGTGCCAGGCGATAGTATCATGATGCAGTCGTGGCCGGAATTACCAGCGTATCAAGACGCGGTGGCTGAGGGTAATATGACGCTACTCATGGAAGCCATTAAGGCCATACGTAATATTCGGGCGGAGATGAAGGTGGCTCCTGGGCAAAAAGTAGAAATCCTAATCCTTGCCCCCGATGCACTCCAACGCGCAGTGATCGAGACCGGGAAGGCAGATATCTTAAAATTGGCCGGAGGGGCGAGTGTAGAATTATTTGAAACTTTGGCAGAGAAACCCTCGCAAGTGGCCAGTGCAGTACTGGAGGGTGTAGAAATTTATCTTCCTCTAAAAGGACTAATGGATCTGGATAAGGAAGTTGTCCGTTTGGAAAAGGAGATTTCACTGGCGACTCTGGATCAACAAAGTTTAGAAGCAAAACTAAGTAATCCCGGATTTACCGGTAAGGCACCAGCACAAGTAGTGGCAAAAGAGCGGGAAAGACTCGAGGGGATCGTGGCTCGCGCTGCTGCCTTAGTGGAACGACTAAAGGAGCTTGAACTCGATCTTTAAGACTCGGAAATAGGGGGAAAACTGGGTATGTTCGATAACAATCTAGAAAAGGACTATCAAGAATGTTTAGAATATCTCGTTAATCTGACCACGTTTGGTATGAATTTTGGGCTGGGGCGTATTCAGGAACTTCTCAAGCGGTTAGGAAATCCGGAAAAAACCCTGCGCGTGGTCCATGTGGGGGGGACGAACGGTAAGGGGTCAACAACCGTCATGATCGCCGGTATTTTGCAGAAAGCTGGATACAAAGTTGGGGTATTCACCTCACCCCATTTGCATGATTGGCGCGAGCGTATGGTGATCAATGCTCAGATGATACCTAAGGAAAAAGTCATTCAGGCGATAAAACGCGTGCGCCCGTATTTGGAAGCCATGGTTGCCGAAGGTTTTGAGCATCCGACCGAGTTTGAGGTAAGCACTGCGCTAGCGTTACTCTATTTCTCTGAGGAAAACGTCGACTTTGCTGTGATTGAAGTTGGACTTGGCGGGGCAATTGATTCAACGAATGTGGTTTCCTCACTGATCTCTGTGATTACGAATATTGGAATGGATCACATGGATTATTTGGGAAATGATCTGATTTCCATTGCCAAGGTCAAAGCAGGAATCATTAAACCGTACTCGGTTGTCGTAACGGCGTCTGAAAATCCGGACGTGATTCAGGTGTTTCGTGAACAAGCGAAGACCTTGGGCGTTTCGCTTTGGTTGGTGGGGGAAGATGTCCGCTGGGAAAGCACGTGGAGTGGAGAGCAAGATCAGGAATTTACTCTCCAAGGATTGAACGAGACATATTCGAAGCTGCGCCTGCACTTAAGCGGATTTCACCAACTTCGCAATGCGGCAACCGCCGTAACAGTCTGTGAAATACTGCAAACTAAGTATGGGGCACATATCTCTCAAGAGGCAATTTACGCCGGATTACGGGAGGTAAAGTGGCCTGGACGGTTAGAACTTCTTTCCCTTAAGCCTAAAATTCTTTTGGATGGGGCTCATAATCTAGACGGGGCTCGGGCCCTCATTCAAGCGATCCCACTATACACCCGGGATAGACTCATTCTTTGTTTAGGAATGTTGGCGGATAAAGAACGAGAAAAAGTAGTCAATATGCTCGTGCCTTTGGCGGACGAAATCATCATAACCCGTCCCAATTCACCACGTGCCGGGGATTGGAGAGCACTGGGGAGTTTGGCGGAACAATATGGGCGGCCTGTAACATGCATTGAAGACCCAAAAGAAGCGGTTATTTTTGCCCTCTCACGTCTCGAAAAAAATGACATGCTGTGCGTAACTGGTTCTATCTATATGCTGGCAGATGCCCGGCAAGCATTGATAGATAAATTGAAACATTAGTCTTTTTACAAGAATCCTCAAAAACTTAACAATTTAGACAAACTTAACAATTTAGACAAACTTAACATAGAATTAACACAAATCTTCTAAAATTTTGATATAATACTCCGTGGAATGAAACCTTAAAGGCCCTAACATTAATACTGTCTGTGTTTGAAAGTCTGAAATTCGGGCGTATGAGGCAGCACCATGGAGATATATGAGAAAATATTAGGGTGGGGGTTATTTTCATGTTCGGTTTGTCACAAAAAGAAGACAAATTTTACCTTTATTTCACACAAAGTACCGAAATTATTTCCAAATCCCTTAAAAGGCTTCAAGTGATTATGCAGCAAGATAGTGTATCTTCCGAAGACGCTGCGCAAATGAATCGCTTCGAACATGAAGCGGACAATGTCACTAAGCAAATCTTGGAGAGGCTTAATTCCACTTTTATTACTCCGCTTGACCGTGAAGATATTTATAAGCTCGCCCAAGTCCTCGATGACATAGTCGACTTCGCCGAAGGGACTGTGGAACGCATGCATCTTTACCGCACAGGTAAACCATCGTTGGGGGCACAGGAACTCGTCCATCTGGTAGGTTTAGCAGCTGCGCAAATTCAGATCGCCTTCTCTTGTTTGGGGCAGATCCATTTTCAAAAAACTAAAATTTTGGCTGCAGCTGAAGAGATCTATCACTTAGAAAGTGCAGGGGACAAACTTTACCGTCAAGAAGTAGCTCGTTTGTTCGAATACGAGAAAGACCCGATTGAAATCATCAAATGGAAAGAGATTTTAGAGCATATCGAAACCTTGTTAGATCATTGTGAATCCATAGCCGATCTTCTCAAAAGCGTGGTCCTGAAATATGACTAGTATGGGCTCATTGCTAATCATTGTGGTGTTTTTAGCCTTGGCATTCGACTACATCAATGGGTTCCATGATACCGCTAATGCCATTGCCACTAGTGTTTCGACAAGGGCATTGACACCGAAACGGGCTGTGATTCTGGCAGCCATATTTAATCTTTTGGGGGCTCTTTATAGCACTGGGGTTGCTCAAACTATTGCGAGAGACATTATTTCACCAAAATTAGCGACTCAAGAGGTCGTGATTGCCGCATTACTGAGCGCGATTACTTGGAACCTCGTCACTTGGTATTTTGGAATTCCAAGCAGTTCTTCGCATGCTATTATTGGTGGAATGGCTGGAGCAGCAGTCGCTAAAGCCGGATTTAGTGTCTTGCAGTGGCAAGGCTTAGGAAAAATCCTTGCTGCACTAATTTTTTCCCCGATAGTAGGGATGATTCTGGGTTTCATTATTATGAAATTAATGTTTTTTATTTTTGGTAACTTTTCACCGTCCCGTGTCAATCACAGTTTTAAGAAAATGCAAGTATTTTCTGCAGGATTGCTAGCCTTTAACCACGGGTCTAATGATGCCCAAAAATCGATGGGAATTATCACCATGGCACTCATCGCTGCTGGATTGCAAGCCCAAACGGTCCTTGCCCCACCACTTTGGGTAATATTAGCTTGTGCCCTAGCTATGGCCGCGGGTACCGCTGTGGGAGGGTGGAGGATCATTCATACTATGGGAGGCAAAATCTTTAAACTAGAGCCCATAAACGGATTTGCCGCCGATTTAAGTTCCTCGATTGTTATCTGGTCAGCGACCGTGTTCCCGGGTCTCCATCTCCCCGTTTCCACGACCCATGTCGTTTCAGGTTCCATCATGGGGGTTGGGAGCGCCAAGCGGGTTTCCGCAGTGCGATGGGGGGTAGCCAAACAAATGCTTGTCGCTTGGCTTGTGACGATCCCCACGACATCCCTTTTAGCAGCTCTCTATTACACGTTGTTGTAAATACTTTCGGCCATCCATGGCCAGCGGTCCCTTCACGCCATCACGGCATCTAGCCATCCATGGCGATGCTCTAATCTCCAACTTCCTGTTCGAGTCATGGCTCCAGGGACACTCGGCCATCCATGGCCAGCGCCTTGATCTAGGGATCAGGGCTTTTTTTGTGTTCGTACTAAGGTCTTTTTCTTTCATTCCCGACATATCTTCCCGTAAAAGGGTTGTCCAAAGTGACGTGGAAGGGGAAAGGGGTACATGAGGTTTTCCGAGCGAATTCGAGTTGTCGTTTTCTTGATCGTGGGGATAATGGCAATAGGTTTACTTACCTGGGGGGTGGGTAAAATTTATTTAGAAGTTGTAGGGCAATCTAGTAGTAAGAAGGCTGAAGCAGTTCAACATAGCAGCAAAGATGCTAATCCGCTGACAGACACTGTTTTGATCCTTCCAGAAGTGAAATTCTGGATTTGCCAGGTCGGGGTCTTTCAAAGCGAGAAGAACGCTCAGTTGAGAAAAGAGCAACTTGGGGTGTTGAATCTCAATGCAGAAGTGATCAGCGCCGATCCTTGGACAGTAGGGATTGGCTTGGGCCATTCTGCAGATGAGCTTAAGGGATTACGACAATCCCTTGCCGATAAGGAAATTCCCACCTTTGCAAAACAAATCGTACTTCCAGTGAGGTCATTTCGGGTCGCCGGAAATGGTTCTCAGCTGACTGTGGAAATTTTAACAAACGTCAATACCATACTCCATGAGGGGTTGACAGTCGAAGCCCTGGTTAAAGAAAAACAGGCCTGGAATGACTTGGCGGGAGATTATTCGCCTCAAGAATTGGAAGGACTCCATCAAATTTATAATAAGGTCCGCGAAAAAACCACTTTTGAAGATCAAAAAGCTTTGGGTCTATCGTTATTTATTGAGTCTCAGAGGGTTATTAATAGACTTTCTGGTAAATAATAGCGTATAAAGAATATTAATCTTATAATTTGGCATAGAAAAAATTTGCGTTTTTTTTTGTTAGTGATATGATTAACAATAACCTTAATGCAATTATCACAATTATCACAATTATCATATTTATCACATTTATTAAAAATAAGCTGATATTAAAAATAAGCTGAGAAATGAGGGGTAAATTTGAAAACTCTAAAGATTCCGGAAGCGACTATTATTCGACTTTCAGTCTATTCACGTCATCTGACTGAAGTCGATCGAAAAGGGATAATAACCACCTCCTCGGGAGATATTGCTGAGGGAGTCGGCGTTAGTCCGGCACAAGTGCGCAAAGATTTAGCCTACTTTGGAGAGTTTGGGACAAGGGGTGTTGGCTATAATGTCAAAGATCTTCGTCAACATATTCTGAGGATTCTTGGTTTAAGCGTTGATTGGAGCGTTTGCTTGGTCGGGGCAGGGAACTTAGGTTTGGCCTTAAGTACCTATAAGGGGTTTAGGGAACGGGGTTTTATCATCACCAGTATTTTTGACTCGGATCCCAAAAAAGTGGGAACTATGATTGGAAAAGTGGAAGTGCTCCCTATAGAGCAACTAAAAGAGGTCGCCAAACAAAACCGCACACAGATTGGGATTGTGGCCGTGCCTGCATCAGCCGCGCAAGAAACCGCTGAGCAATTGATTAAATCCGGAGTGCAAGCCATCTTGAATTTCGCACCGGTCGTCTTGAATGTCCCTCCGGAAATCGAGCTCCGGAATGTGGACTTGGCAGTAAACCTTGAAGTGTTGACCTTTAATGTCGGTGCGCAAAGGTTTTAGGGAGGAAGTGTCTTAGCCCGTTCGCACACGTTCCATCGAGAGGAAGTGTCTTAGCCCGTTCGCACACGTTCCATCGAGAGGAAGTGTCTTAGCTCGTTCGCACACGTTCCATCGCTATTCGCTTGGTGATGCCGCTAAAACGCATAACCTCTGGGCTTTCTGCATGTGCGACCAATGCGTTTCTTAACGCTTCATCGCCTGCGCTCATGACGCAATTCCTCTCTACGTGCTCTCTAAGCTAAGACACTTACTCCTATGCATGCTCAGCAGGCAAGTCACATCTCTGCTTCGGAGCTACGCCGGTGGCTGGGATGATGTTTGTTGGCGCTTAATGCTGTGCAAGTGTGGGGATGATTCTCGACTTGCATTTTTTGGTTTGGGCCTATAGGGTTTGGAGTGCCGAGAATTCCGTGGCGATGTTTGCGTTTATTGACGCAAATTCACTTTGCGTGTTCTCTAAGCACTGAAACTTCCTCTGGCTTAGGTCTATTGTGAAAGTGGGGAAGTTTATTTCTTTGCATCTAACGATTAGTAACTGTTGTACATCGATGGTTATGTGTCATATAATAGCATCATAAGAGGTGTGTCTAGGGTTCCGCCGAAAGGGTCTGGACCGAGCGATACAGGTTGGAAGGTGCCAACTACACCGTGAGGGAAAAAAGCCCCGTGGCAAGTTCTTAGGAACTGTCTCGGGGCTTTTTGATTGGATTTTCGTAGTGAAAGAGGGGGAGAAGATTGAATCAAATTCAAGGGAAGAAGAAAATTACGGTTTACGATACTACGCTGCGAGATGGAGCTCAGGGAGAAGGGATTCATTTTTCAACGCAAGATAAGCTAAGTTACGTAAGGCGAATTGAAGAGATGGGAAGTCTTTTTGTGGAAGCGGGTTGGCCAGGTGCAAACCCACGGGATGAGGAGTTTTTCCAGCAAGCTCGCGACTTACACCTTCCCCATGCGCGCATCGTCGCTTTTGGGAGTACTTGCAAAGTGAATGAGTCTCCAGAAAACAGCGAAATTTTGCTTAAACTCTTAGCCTCAGGTGCGGGAACAATTACGATCTTCGGGAAGGCCTGGGATCTACATGTCAGAGATGTTTTGCGGACAACCTTAGAGGAGAACCTCCGTTTGATACGAGAGTCGGTTTCTTTTTTGGTTAGCGAAGGGCGTCAAGTATTTTTTGATGCCGAGCATTATTTCGATGGATTCAAGGAAAATCGAGATTATGCGCTGAAGTGTATCGCTACAGCCCTTGATGCTGGGGCGACAATTGCTATTTTATGTGATACCAATGGAGGAAGTTTACCTAGAGAAATCGCCCAAGGGGTGAAGGCAGTGACGGGGGAATTTGCACTCCAAGAACTAGGAATACATGTCCACAATGATTGTGGTCTCGCTGTCGCCAATACCCTAGTCGCTGTTGAATCTGGGGTGACTCAAATTCAGGGCAGCTGGAATGGGTTCGGGGAACGATGTGGCAATGCCAATTTAAGTACTCTCATTCCGTTGTTACAGCTCAAAGGGGACTATACGGTCGTTTCGGATTCAGCCTTATTAAAAATGACCTCCTTTTCTCGCTTCGTTGCCGAGCTGTCTAACGCACCCTTTGATGAAAAGCAGCCGTATGTGGGCCGCAGTGCCTTTGCACATAAAGCGGGCATGCACGTGGATGCAATTCTCAAAAACCAAAGAACCTTTGAACATATGGATCCATCAGGTGTCGGAAATGAACGACGTATATTAATTTCAGATCAGGCAGGGAAAGCTAATATTTTAGACCGCTTGCGACTCTTTGAACCGACGATATGTAAAGACGATCCACGGGTTGAGAGAGCCATGACGGAGATCAAGGAGTTAGAGCATAGCGGGTTTCAATTTGAGGCGGCCGAAGGGAGCCTCGATCTCTTACTATTAAGGATACTTGGGGAGTTACCTACTCCTCCCTTTGAAGTCTTAGATTATCATGTCTGGAGTGACCCCTTGAGAGGAGAGCTCGATTCTGTTGCTGTAGTTAAAGTCAAAGTCGGTCTAGAATCGGTCCAAATTGCATCCGAGGGTAATGGTCCAGTGAATGCTCTAGATACGGCATTACGACAGGCCCTCGTAAGTTTCTTTCCGATTTTAGAGAGAAGTGAATTAGTGAATTATAAGGTGAGAGTTCTAGACGGTTCGCATGGAACCGAAGCCATAGTTCGCGTCATCATCGATACTCGTCTCGAACACGAAGTTTGGGGTACAATCGGGGTATCAAAGAACATATTGAAGGCCAGTGCTCAGGCATTACTTGATGCAATTAATTGGACGATATGGCGAGGGTCCGCGAGACACGTCCTCGGCCATGCGTACGTCGTGCCAAACTAGGGCTTTAATCCTTTATGCAAGAGGGCAGGGTTCCCGGCCAATGCGGCGTCCTTGCCGCATGGCCGGCGGGAAACGTCCTTGTTTCCCGCCCTGCTGATGAAAGGGATTAAAGCCGAGTTTGGCTACGACGAACGCAAAGGCGTCGGAGCGTGTGATCGCGGACCCTCTGGGCTGGGGACGCGAGGGAGGGAGGGACGAGAAGCACGGCCTGTTTCCCGCGCTGCGGAAAAAGCGGAGACGGGAGACAAGGGAGACAAGGGAGACAAGGGAGACAAGGGAGACAAGGGAGACAAGGGGACGCAGCTATGTTCATCAAAGTAAAGGTGTTGAAATAAAGGTCATAAAAAAGAGGCCGAAGCCTCATTTTCTATCGAAGAATGGATTAGAGTATAGTATCAAATGTTTTCAAAGATCGGCTTTAAGTCTACTATAAAGCTAGGGAAAACAGACACCTCCACCATGTCTGTTTCAGTATAAGAATCTGGCCTTCCGTATCTATTATTTGGCAGTAAGGTAAATACACTAATAAACTTACCATCTGGCTCTACTATCCAGTATTCTTTAACTCCAGCTTTTTCGTATCTATTAAATTTCCAAACTTTATCGCTTCTTGCCGTTGAAGGGGAGGAAATTTCTATCACTAAAGTAGGAGTACCATAATACCCCGTTCCTTTTAGTCCTTCATTATCACAAATAACTAGGATATCAGGCTTCACAACAAATGTGGTTTCTTCATCTTTTTCGTTCGTTTCGGGAAGTCTTAAATCAAAGGGAGAAGCAAACACCTGACAAGGCTTATCTTTAAGATAATTGTTGAATTGAGTTAAAAGCTCCCTTGATATCGCTTGATGCTGCCATGTCGGTGCAGCCTGCATACTGGGTACTCCATCAATAATCTCCCATCGTTCGTTTTCCGGCCATGTTAAATAATCAGCGAAGGTATACTTCTTATTTTCTTGATGTAATGGCATATCATACCTCCCTTGTTTAAATTAATATTTTCCTACGCTAATTTCGTCTCTCATATAAGCTATTATACCATTTTATGGGCATCAAGTCACGGTTATCCCCTTGCAATGCGATGACAACATACTACTAACGGTCGACATACATGCGGGGATGTTGTATAATGTATACAATGCACACTATACAACTGAACGATAATTTAGAGGAGAGAAGAGTATGCGGCAAGAAAAGGATTTAATAGGGGCTCATGAAGTTCCGGATGATGTGTATTATGGAATTCAAACACTAAGAGCTGCGGAGAACTTTCCGATGACAGGGTATCACCCGCATCGGGAATTGATCCGGGCTATGGGTATGGTTAAAGGTGCAGCAGCCGAGGCCAATATGCATATTGGGTCCTTAAGTCCAGGGATTGGAAAAGCTATTGTCGCAGCATCTAAGGAGTTAATCGAGGGCTTGTTGCACGATCAGTTTGTAGTCGATGTGATTCAGGGCGGGGCAGGTACGTCCATGAACATGAATGCCAATGAGGTGATCGCTAATCGGGCGATTGAACTTCTTGGTGGGAAAAAGGGTGAATATTTTAAAGTACATCCGAATACTCATGTGAACATGGCCCAAAGCACCAATGATGTTTTCCCGACAGCAATCCGCATTGCGAGCTTGAATGTGGCCCATGACTTGCTCGAAGCTCTCGATATGTTACGTCAAGCCTTCGAGGATAAGGCTCAAGAGTTTGACGGTGTTATAAAGATGGGGAGGACGCATTTACAAGACGCCGTTCCTATTCGGCTTGGACAGGAGTTTGCAGCGTATGCTTTCATGCTAGGACGTGACCTAAAGCGAATCAAACAGGCAATAATATCTCTAGAAGTCATGAATATGGGAGCGACGGCAGTTGGCACTGGGCTAAATGCTGATCCAGAGTATATTAAAAAAGTAACACAACGTTTACGTGAGTGGACGCAATTACCTCTGCGAATTGCCGATAACCTAGTGGATGGGACTCAGAACACAGATGCGTTCATGGAAGTTTCCGGGACATTACGGACCTTAGCCGTCAATCTATCTAAAATAGCGAATGATCTGCGCCTGATGGCCTCTGGCCCACGGACCGGATTGAATGAAATTAATCTACCCCCTATGCAACCAGGTTCCTCCATCATGCCGGGAAAAGTCAATCCAGTCATGGCGGAAGTTGTCAATCAAGTGGCATTTCAGGTTCAGGGAAATGATTTTACGATAGCCTTGGCATGTGGGGCCGGACAACTGGAACTCAATGTCATGGAACCGGTCGTGGTCTTTAATTTGCTCCAATCCTTGGACATCCTGCGCAACGTGTTACGTGTCTTCAGGGACCGCTGTGTAGTAGGAATCACCGCGAATATCGAGCGTTGCCGCGAAATGGTGGAAAACAGCGTCGGCATCGTAACGGCTATTAACCCCCACGTGGGTTACGATGTGGCATCAAACGTAGCCAAAGAGGCAATCAAATGTGGCCGACCAGTCCGCGACATTTGCCTGGAAAAAGGTGTTCTGACGAAAGAAGAGCTCGATGTGATCCTAAACCCGTATGAGATGACTAATCCAGGTATTGCAGGAGCTGCGCTGCTCAAACGGTAAGAGGATCCGCGTCACACCTCCTCGGCCACGCGTTCGCCGTGCCAAACTAGGGCTTTAATCCTTAATGCAAGAGGGCAGGGTACCCGGCCAATGCGGCGTCCTTGCCGCATGGCCGGCGGGAAACGTCCCTGTTTCCCGCCCTGCTGATGAAAGCGGATTAAAGCCGAGTTTGGCTACGACGACCGCAAAGGCGTCGGAGCGTGTGATCGCGGACCCTCTGTGCTGGGAAGACGCGAAGGAAGGGTCGTGAGATACGGCCTGTTTCCCGCGTTGCGGAAAAAGCGGAGGGGGCCAAGGGGGAGGATCCGCGAGACACGTCCTCGGCCATGCGTTCGTCGTGCCAAACTAGGGCTTTAATCCTTGATGCATGAGGGCAGGGTACCCGGCCAATGCGGCGTCCTTGCCGCATGGCCGGCGGGAAACGTCCCTGTTTCCCGCCCTGCTGATGAAAGAGGATTATAGCCGAGTTTGGCTACGACGACCGCAAAGGCGTCGGAGCGTGTGATCGCGGGCCCTCTGGCTTGGATAAGACGACGAGAATGGGGCCAAAGGGATGCTTTGATAGCCATGGCAGGACTATACGTTCCTAACCCGGGACGCAGTGTGACACGAGCGCGACGTCTTTACGTAAGCAGATTAGCAAACTTCCGTGTAAGCGACCCCAGATACGGGGCAGCGCACAAGGACGTGCGCGCCATGGACGGCGCTTATGGCGGGCACCCCGCTCCCACTTTAGGAGCTTACACGGTTAGTTTGCTCTGCGTCGTATGACCGAGCGCTGTGTCACACAAGTCCGCAAAGGCTTCTCGTCGTGTTTCACGGACCCTCTGGGCTGGGAATGCGAGGGGGGACTCGGGAAACGTCCGCCGATCATGGATGATCTAGTGTCATCGGAGCAAAGACTTGAAATAGAGCGCCGCTATGGATGGCAAGAGGGGACCTGTTTCCCTCGTCACCCAAGCCCTCACGCTCCCTTCTGTTCTAGGCCTGGAACTTAGCGCTTACAAAAGCGAACCTATCTGATGGGCTTTTTCATTTGGTCAACTATATAACAACAACAGGCTACCTATTTTCGGGTAGCCTGTTGTTGTTATCCGGAAAGTTTGTGCGAATACAGTTGTGAATTACTTCATGCAAATCAAGAACGTCCCCGACTTGCACAACTTGCATGATGAAGTGGCTCGCTAAACTCGCTTCAAGCTGTGCATGTATCAACGAGGCGAAACACGAAGTGTTTCCTCGTCCCCCAACGCCCTACGTCCTCTACGCCACCTACGTCCCCCACGTTCCTAGCCCGGGAAATTCGCGTTTACAAAAGCAACCTCTCTGATGGAGTGGCTTGCCAAACTCGGCTCAAGCGGTGCTTACATCAGCGGGGCGGAACACAGGACGTGTTCCGCCGGCCATGCGGCACGGACGCCACTTTGGCCGGGAACCCCGCCCTCTTGCAAGAAAACCGCTTGAGCTCTAGTTTGGCCCACGACAGCATGAGGTCTGCGTTGTAACGCGAAGTTCCCCAAACTTGCGTAGTAATGTCGAAAATGCTACACTTATATCTAATCACAGTCGGGGTCTATTGGCTCAAGGCTAAATTCCTAGATATGGAAGGGGAAAAAACAATGGCTGTGGGGCGAAATTCCTCAGGAACAGGGAGAACCGTTTTGCTCATTTTGATCGGTGCTGCTCTAGGCACTTTGGTTGGATTTGGCTTAGAAAAATACGGCATATTTGCGCCGTTTTTGCGCCCGGCTGTCATCGATGTTCCTTCCCATACATACCTGGATTTCTTTTTTCTCTCGCTTTCCTTTGGCTTTCGCTTGAGTATAACCAGCGCGACGATCACAGGAGCACTTGGGGGATATTTATTGTCTAGGAAGGTGTAATATGCTCGTACTTGCTTCTTCATCTCCACGGAGGGCTATGTTACTTCGCGAGGGAGGCTACCCCTTTGAGACTGTCAAGGTTTTTGTTTCAGAAGAGTTACTAGAAGGGATGGGACTGGAAACTGGGGTTAGAGAGTTAGCTGTACGCAAGGCCCAAGCGGGACTAACCCACTGGTTAGAACAGGGAGGTAACATTCAGGATGTTATAATAGGAGCGGACACAATGGTGGTCCTTGACGCCCGCGTTTTAGGGAAACCCGAAACACAGGTGGAGGCAGAGGAAATGCTGCTTAGCTTAAGTGGTCGGACTCATGTTGTTTTAACCGGCGTGGCGTTAATGTCTGGATCGGGAAGACTCGTTTCGGACGTGGTAGAAACAGTCGTGCATTTTCATCAACTTGGATTGGATGACATTAAGTCGTATGTGGCCAGTGGAGAACCGATGGACAAGGCTGGAGCCTACGGGATTCAGGGGGAAGCTGGGAAATTTGTCGAGTCCTTTGAGGGATCATTGACAAATGTCATTGGCTTACCCATGGAATATCTCGCGGAACATCTTAGGGCGTGGGGGATGGAGCAGACAAATATCGCTTCACGCGAGGTGGATGATGGATTATCGACGTTTGAAGGATTTACCAGAGGACCTTCTACCACGTGAGCGGCTTTACCAGCTAGGTCCCGAAGCCCTATCAAACCGCGAAATTTTGGCGATTTTACTTCGCACGGGCATCAAAGGAGAAAACGTTTTAACCCTTGCGGAACGCATTTTGGTAAGTGTAGGTGGACTTTCGGGGTTAGGAAAGCTGACAGTTCATGAGTTAGCCCAAATACATGGCTTAGGGAAAGCAAAATCAGCCGAAGTGAAGGCCGCCTTGGAATTAGGGCGTCGTTCAGCTTCCGTTGATCCTATGTCCAGACCTATGATCAATTCTCCCCAGGATGTCGCGAACATTGTGATGGAAGAAATGCGTTTCCTTGATCGCGAACATTTCCGCGTTGTTTCTCTATCAACGAAGAATCATGTTCTGGGGATCAGCCCAGTCTCGATAGGTTCGCTCAATTCATCGTTGGTTCATCCACGGGAGTGTTTTAAAGAAGCAATACGGCGTAACTCAAACGCCATTATTTTATTACACAACCATCCCAGCGGGGATCCAACCCCCAGCCAAGAAGATATTGAAGTAACACGCCGCCTGGAAGACGGAGGGAAGATTCTCGGGATAGAGGTGCTGGATCACGTGATTATCGGTGATAACCGATTTATTAGTTTGAAAGAGCGCGGAGTCTTATAGATGTTCGATATTCGTGGTTCGTGTTCGAATTGTGAAATCGATTCTACGAATCGAAGAACGAAATGAACTTTATGTTTTAATTTATTGTGCGAACTCTGTTCGCTTCGATACGAACCACGAACCTCGAATCGCGAACCACGATTTTGGAAGGAGTTTTTATTAAATGTTTAGTTTTTTTAGCAAAGACTTAGGAATAGATTTAGGAACAGCCAATACATTGGTTCACGTTAAAGGAAAAGGGATTGTAGTACGAGAACCCTCCGTGGTGGCGATGGATATAACGACTAAGACCCCTATGGCCGTCGGAGACAAAGCGAAGGAAATGATCGGCCGGACTCCTAGCAATATCATAGCGATTCGGCCCTTAAAAGATGGTGTAATTTCTGATTTTAATGTTACGCAAAAAATGTTGAAATACTTTATCAGTCGTGCACTTGGGACAGAGCATCCGTTTATACGCCCACGTGTTGTCATATGCGTGCCTTCCGGTGTCACCCCAGTTGAAGAACGGGCGGTTAAAGAAGCAGCTATGGCAGCTGGTGCGAAAGACCCCATTATTTTAGAAGAGCCGATGGCCGCTGCTATTGGGGCAGGTCTTCCAGTTAGTGAACCCACTGGGAACATGATCGTAGATATTGGGGGGGGGACAACGGAAGTTGCCGTAATCTCCTTAGGTGGAATTGTGACAAGTCGTTCCATTCGCGTAGCCGGTGACGAAATGGATGATTCTATCATCGCTCATATTAAGAGACGGTATAATTTAATGATTGGATATCGAACGGCAGAAGCACTAAAATTTGAAATCGGGTATGCATATAAGGCTGAACCTGGAAACTATATAGTGCGCGGACGGGATCTATTAACGGGACTTCCGAAAACCATTGAAGTCACCTCAGAAGAAATTCAAGAAGCTCTACAAGAACCAGTAATGGCCATAGTTGATGCAGTGAAATCATGCTTGGAAAAGACTCCGCCGGAATTGTCATCAGACATCATGGACCGCGGGATTATGATGGCAGGTGGCGGCTCCTTACTTCATAATCTAGATCGATTGATCTCGGATGAAACGGGTATTGCGGTGCACTTGGCGGAGGATCCACTTTCCTGTGTCGTTATCGGGACGGGGCATGTACTGGAACATTCAGATATCCTTCGTAAAATAGCCGCCTCGCAAAAGAGTTAAGTACAGCGAGGAGGGATTAGTGTGGGGAAAAGAGTAAATGTAACGGGAATTGCGGTTCTCGTTTTCTTTCTTTTGTTAAGCGTGCTTATTAGTATCCGGTTAACAGGACTGGGTAGCCATTTTCCCAACCCTGTTGGGGGTTTTTTGCAGAGCGTTTTGAGTCCGTTAGAAAAACCAATTCTTCAGTTGGGGAACGGAATTCGGGATAATACGAAGGTAATTTGGAACTTCCGAGCAGTACAACTTCAAAATGAAGCCCTTCTCAAGAAGGTAGACCAGATAACTGGCGATAATTTAAAACTTAAAGAACAAGTTCTGGCCGGTATGAGATTTACGGAGCTTGATCAAGGGCAGTTTCGAAACCCGACGATCGATAAGTATGAGAAGATCGGGGCCAGTGTCATTAACCGTAACCCCACCTCTTGGTATCGGACTTTGACCTTGAACCGTGGAAGCAAGGATGGAATCGCAGTGAATGACCCGGTCATCGGCGCTTTGGGGCTCATAGGAAAGGTTGTTTCCGTCTCACCGACCACCTCTGAAGTTTTGTTAATCCAGGATGGAGAAGGCCAAGTCAGTGCACTGGTGCGCAGCAGCGCGGGCAATGGAACCTTTGGTATTGTTCAAGGGACTTATAAGCGCGGTTCCCGTTTGACTCCAGAAGGGAATTTACAAATGCTCTTTCGAAGAGATGATAATGT